>Ga0129309_1000352_pt1 | contig 37515 bp, 34 predicted proteins | sample L1105metagenome_FD_94439 | JGI IMG/M metagenome (GOLD analysis project Ga0129309, IMG submission 94439) | Ring-tailed lemur group fecal microbial communities from Wisconsin, USA - L1105 metagenome | ecosystem: Host-associated > Mammals > Digestive system > Large intestine > Fecal | place: USA...
GCATAGCGATAGTTATGTCTGTTTCTCATGTCTATTTTAATTCTTTTCAGATAATATTTACTTTTCAAAGTTCAATGCCAGCTATGCTGGCTATAATCACTCAGGATTCCGAGAGATTATTACTGCATGGTATTTCTCATAAAAATAAAATGCTGCAGATCGCTCTGCTTTTTTGTATGATGGAATCTCCGAAAAAACTCCATCATACAAAAAAGCAGAGCTGCTGACAGGCAGCTCCGCCATCTGTACATCTTATTCTACGATAGATGTGATTCCGTCAATTGCCAGATCAAATGCCGGTGCAGAAGCATATTCTGACTCATGGAAATATCCGTCAGATACATACTCTGTTCCGTCTTTTTCATAAGTAGTAACTTCTTCGCCGTCAACTGTAAATGTAGAAGTGTCAAATACATGGAGAGAACCATCAATGATAGAATCCTCAACTTCTTTTACCTTCTCTTCTGTACCTTCTGCTACAGCATTCTCGTTGAGTGGAGTCAGCTTGTCAGCGCCTTCGGAAAAGCCCTTGCACCAGTCAACGTCGATCGGGGTTCCGTCGATCATGCTCTGTACTGCGTATGTATAATATACGCCCCAGTCGATAGATGCGGAAGTAAGAGCAGTATTCGGAGCAACAGATGTCATATCAATGTTGTAGCCTACGCACGGAACGCCTGCTGCCTCACATGCAGTAGGAGCACCTGTGGTATCTGCGTGCTGGCTGATCAGTACACAGCCGTCAGAGATCAGAGCATCTGCACACTCTTTTTCAAGGTCGAAGCTTGCCCAGCTGTTTGTATATTTTACTTCCATAGTAACGGACGGGCATACGCTCTTAGCGCCAAGATAGAAAGATGTATATCCGGAAATAACCTCTGCATACGGGAAAGCTCCTACATACCCCATCTTAGCCTTGTCTTCTGTAAGCTCGCCTGCCTCGATCATCTCATTGAGCTTGAGGCCTGCAACCACACCGGATACATAACGGGACTCGTAAATATTTGTAAAATAGTTGTGCATATTCTCAAGTCCGCTTGCCTTAGCCTGAGTACCTGTTGCATGGCAGAACTGAACCTCCGGATACTCTCCTGCCGCCTCAAGAATGTAAGTCTCATGTCCGAAGCTGTTTGCAAATACGATCTGACAGCCCTGGTCAGCCAGGTCAGCTGCTGCATCGTAGCATGCCTCGTTCTCACCGATCAGAGTTTTTTCGATCACCTGAGAATCTTCCAGTCCCAGATTTTTTACCATCTCGTCGATACCGGCCATGTGAGCTGCGCTGTAGCCCTCATTCTCATCACCAATATAAATAATACCGATCTTCAGATCTTCCTTGGCAACTCCTTCGCCTTCTGCGTACACCGGAGCAGTCATAGAAACTGCCATAGCTGCCGCAAGGCCAACTGCTAATGCTTTTTTCATCCTGTTTTCCTCCATTCTCCGCAGAATTTTCTTACTGCGGGATGCACTTTTTATGAAACATAAAGAGGCACAACACCATTGCGTTCCGCCTCTCTGAAACTACCTTAATAATAGCGAAAACAATGTAAATTGTCAATACAATCAGACAATTCTAACTATTTTTTCAGCCTAACAAATATTTTTAAGCCTATATTTTTCTTTTATTTTTTATATACTTCTTGACTTTGCGGCGTTAAAGCGTTATACTGTAAAAGTCACATGCAGAAGAGTGTCATTCCTTTTGCATCTGACCGGGGATGATTATGAAAAAGTAATTTAAGAGGAGGATATAGACTATGAAAAAAAAGATTTTGGCGATTGTCCTTTCCGCGGCCATGGCTGCAGGAATGAGCAGCATCAGTGTTCTGGCTGCAGATGATTCTTATACAGTAGGAATCTGCCAGCTGGTTCAGCACGAAGCTCTCGACGCGGCTACTCAGGGCTTTAAGGACGCTCTTACAGAGGAATTCGGTGACAAGGTAACTTTCGACGAGCAGAATGCTCAGGGAGATTCCAATACCTGTGCCACCATTATCAACAGCTTTGTTTCCAACGATGTGGATCTGATCCTGGCAAATGCCACTGCCGCTCTTCAGGCTGCAGCTTCCGGCACAGCAGATATCCCGGTTCTCGGAACCTCTGTTACAGAATACGGCGTCGCTCTTGATCTGGATGATTTTGACGGTACAGTGGGAACCAATGTTTCCGGAACTTCTGACCTTGCACCTCTTGACCAGCAGGCTGCAATGCTTAACGAACTGTTCCCGGATGCAAAAAATGTAGGACTTCTCTACTGCTCCGCTGAAGCGAATTCCCAGTATCAGGTAGACACGGTAAAGGCTGCTCTGGAAGAGCTTGGCTATACCTGTGAGTTTTATGCTTTCTCAGACTCCAACGATCTTTCTTCTGTTGCTACCACAGCCGCTTCCGAAAGCGATGTGATCTATGTACCGACAGACAATACAGCTGCCTCCAATGCGGAGATCATCAACAATATCTGCCTTCCGGAAAAGGTTCCGGTAATCGCAGGTGAAGAAGGTATCTGCAGCGGCTGCGGTGTTGCCACACTTTCCATCAGCTACTATGATCTCGGCGTTGCTACCGGAAAAATGGCAGTCAAGGTTCTTAAGGGCGAATCCGATATTGCAGAAATGCCTGTAGAATACGCTCCGAACTTTACCAAGAAATACAATCCGGAAATCTGCGAAGAGCTTGAAATCGAGGTTCCGGATGATTACGAAGCCATCAGTGCCGAGTAATAAAAACGGCATCTGTACCTTATTAACCACAGCAATCCCCTATAAAATATATGATATACGAACCATAACCAGCGGGAAAGGGATCTCCTTTCTCGCTGGTTATGTTACACAGGAGGAATCCCAATGGAAATTATGAGTTTGATCAACGCACTGCCGGGAGCCGCTGCCCAGGGACTGATCTGGGGCATCATGGCCATCGGCGTATACCTTACCTTCCGCATTCTGGATGTAGCGGATCTGACCGTAGACGGTACCATGTGTACCGGAGGCGCCGTCTGCATCATGATGCTCATGAGCGGACACAATATCTGGGTGTCCATGCTTGCCGCTACCGGAGCAGGTATGCTGGCAGGACTCGCAACCGGAATCTTTCACACAGTTATGGGAATCCCTGCAATCCTTGCAGGTATCCTGACACAGCTCGGACTTTATTCCGTCAACCTGAAGATCATGGGAAAAGCCAACCAGGCAGTCAATGCAAGCAAATATGATCTTCTGGTATCTCTGAGAAATGTAAAAGGTGTTCCCCTGAGCCAGAACACCATTCTGATCGTTGCGATATTTATCGTGGCTCTGATCGCTATCCTGTACTGGTTCTTCGGAACAGAGATCGGCTGCTCCCTCCGTGCCACCGGATGTAATCCCAATATGTCCAGAGCACAGGGCATCAACACAGATTTCAGCAAAGTACTGGGGCTTATGATCTCCAACGGTCTCGTTGCTCTTTCCAGTGCTCTTCTGGCACAGTATCAGGGATTTGCCGACGTAAATATGGGACGAGGCGCAATCGTCATCGGACTCGCCGCAGTGATCATCGGCGAAGCGATCTTCGGAAAGATCTTCCGGAACTTTGCACTCCGCCTTTTCAGTGTAGCTCTTGGCTCCATCCTCTACTATCTGGTTCTTCAGGCTGTCATCTGGATGGGAATCGACACAGATCTTCTGAAGCTGCTGTCTGCACTTGTGGTAGCAGTCTTCCTGGCTGTTCCTTACTGGAAAGCAAAATATTTTGCAAAACCGACAAAACGCGGAGGTAATACAAATGCTTGAACTGAAAAACATATATAAAACCTTCAATCCTGGCACCATCAATGAAAAGCTTGCCCTGAACGGTCTTTCCCTCACCCTGAAGGAAGGCGACTTCGTAACTGTCATCGGAGGCAACGGCGCCGGAAAATCCACAATGCTGAATGCAGTGGCAGGCACCTGGCTGGTAGATGAGGGACAGATTCTCATTGACGGAACAGATGTCACCAAGCTTTCTGAACATAAAAGAGCGGCATATCTCGGCCGCGTATTCCAGGATCCCATGACAGGAACCGCAGCAACCATGGGAATCGAAGAGAACCTTGCCCTGGCAAAACGCCGCGGCAAAAAGCGTTCTCTGCTTCAGGGCATTACCCGTAAGGAACGGGAGGAATACAAAGAGCTTCTGAAGGTTCTGGACCTTGGGCTGGAAAACCGTCTTACCTCCAAGGTCGGACTTCTCTCCGGCGGGCAGAGACAGGCGCTTACCCTTCTTATGGCAACCCTGAAAAAACCCAAGCTGCTGCTTCTGGATGAACATACCGCAGCGCTTGACCCCAAAACTGCCGCCAAAGTTCTTGAGATCACAGACATGATCGTCAACCGCGATCATCTCACCACCATGATGATCACCCATAACATGCAGGATGCCATCCATCACGGCAATCGTCTGATCATGATGATGGAAGGAAAGATCATTCTGGATATTGAAGGAGAAGAAAAAAAGAAGCTGACCGTAAGAAATCTTCTGGATCAGTTTGAAAAAGCAAGCGGACAGGAGTTTTCCAACGACTCCGCCCTGCTCGGATAAATCAAAAAAACGGAAATCCTCTATAGAAAAGTAAAGGCTGCCGGAACCTGATCGTTCCGGCAGCTTTCATTCTGCATAAATCCTTCTGTATTTATTTAATTCCTTTCATGGAAAGGCTGATACGCTTTTTCTTCATATCTACTCCGATTACCCGGACGTCTACCACATCTCCTACGCTGACTGCTTCCAGCGGATGTTTAATGTATTTTTCGCTGATCTCGGAAATATGCACCAGGCCGTCCTGATGGACGCCGATATCTACAAAAGCGCCAAAGTCAATGACGTTGCGGACAGTTCCTTTCAGGATCATGCCTTCTTTCAGATCCTTCATATCAAGGACATCTGTGCGGAGTACCGGTCTCGGCATTTCCTCTCTGGGGTCACGGGCCGGTTTTTCCAGCTCTTTTACAATATCCCGAAGTGTGATTTCCCCTACTCCCAGTTCTTCTGCCAGCTTTTTGTAGTCTTTGATCTTACGGGAAATTCCGGCAAGCTTTCCAGCCGTAATGTCCTCTGTAGTAAAGCCCATAGTCTCCAGAAGCTTCTGCGCCGCCTCGTAGCTTTCCGGATGGACACTTGTAGCATCCAGAGGATTCTTTCCTCCGGTAATGCGGGCAAAACCTGCACACTGTTCAAAAGCCTTCGGTCCCAGCTTGGCAACTTTGAGAAGCTCTTTCCGGCTTTCAAACCGGCCATTTTCCTCACGATAGGCAACAATATTTTTTGCGATCACCTTGCTGATACCGGAAATGTATTCCAGAAGAGAAGCAGACGCGGTGTTCAGATCCACACCGACCTTATTTACACAGTCCTCTACTACGCCTCCAAGGGCTTCTCCAAGCTTTTTCTGGTTCATATCATGCTGGTACTGCCCAACACCGATAGATTTGGGGTCGATCTTTACCAGCTCTGCAAGCGGATCCTGGAGACGTCTGGCTATGGAAGCCGCGCTTCTCTGTCCCACATCAAAATTCGGGAACTCCTCTGTGGCAAGCTTGCTGGCAGAATATACGGAAGCGCCCGCCTCATTGGTGATCACATAGGACACATGCTCCGGAATCTCTTTCAGAAGCTCCACAATGATCTGTTCGGATTCTCTGGATGCAGTTCCGTTTCCAAGAGAGATCAGAGAAATATTGTATTTACGGATCAGCTTTTTCAGCGTATCCTTCGCAGCCCGGATCTTCGCATCCGAAGTAGGTGCCGTAGGATAGATGACAGTCGTGTCCAGAACCTTTCCCGTGGCATCCACAACAGCCAGCTTACAGCCTGTACGGAAAGCCGGATCCCATCCCAGTACCACTTTTCCTACGATTGGAGGCTGCATGAGAAGCTGCTCCAGGTTCTTTCCGAATACATGGATTGCTCCATCCTCTGCGTTTTCTGTAAGATCGCTTCTGATCTCACGCTCGATCGCCGGGGCGATCAGACGCTTGTAGCTGTCCTCTGCAACCTCTTCCAGAATGGGAGAGGTCTGTGGGTTTTCTCTGGTGATCACCTGTTTTTTCAGCCATCTGAGGATATCCTCCTCCGGCGCGTTGATCTTTACCGTAAGAATTTTTTCTTTTTCACCGCGGTTCAGAGCTAGAACTCTGTGACCTGCCAGTTTCTTTACCGGCTCCTCAAATTCATAATACATTTCATAGACAGACGCTTCCTCCGGCTTTTTAGCGGAAGAAACCACCGTTCCCTTCTGAACTGTCAGCTTACGGATATGGATCCTGTAGTCTGCCTCATCGGAAATGTGTTCTGCAATAATATCCTTTGCTCCGTCCAGAGCTGCCTTTACGTCAGCCACACCTTTTTCTTCGGATACAAAAGCTGCCGCTTCCTCCTCCGGAGTTTTCTCTGTCAGCTGCAGCATCAGGATGTTTGCAAGCGGCTCCAGCCCTTTTTCCTTTGCGATAATGGCCCGGGTACGGCGTTTCGGTCTGTAAGGACGGTACAAATCCTCTACCACCACCAGGGTCTGTGCTTCCTGGATCTGTTTTTTCAGTTCCGGCGTCAGCTTGCCCTGCTCTTCAATACTGCCAAGGACCTGTGCTTTTTTATCCTCCAGATTTCTCAGATAGAGAAGTCTCTCATAAAGGGAACGGAGCTGTTCATCATTTAATGATCCTGTGGCCTCCTTACGATAACGGGAAATAAAGGGAATGGTGCAGCCTTCATCAATCAGCTTCACCGCAGCCTCTACCTGCCACTTTTCTACACTAAGCTCCTTTGTGATTACCTGAATAATATCCATGTTTTCCTCCAGTGATTTCTTTTCTGTCAGTCTCTTTCTCTTTCATATGGAAGGGTGCCTATGCCTCCGCGTCATAATCATCCCCTGTACGATGCGCCTCCGGCTCCTGCATTTCTTCTGAAGTTCCGTTTTCCCCGGTTAATCCAAGGACTTCCGGAGTCCATCTGGCCATTTCCTGTGCATGCTTTCTCCGTCTCTCCTCCAGCTCTCCGGTCACATCCATATAAAAAGCGGTCATAGACGCCTGCATATACGGCATAATCCAGATAAGTGCAATATAAAAGGTCACTACAGACAAAAGAATCATCGGTACGAAACTCAGCTGAAGCAGAAAAAACTTCCACATATGACCTTTCATCAGCTCTGCGCTTTTTTTCAGCGCCCGGGTTCCTTTCAGCTGCGGCTCATCTGCCAGAATATAAAAAGCCATGGAAAAAGGCAGCTTGATCACCACACCCAGAAGCATTCCCACAAACATACAGACCATAACCGGCAGCATCCATTCATACAACGCTTCTATGGTCGTTCCTTTCGGAGCCGTAGTATTTGACAGATAATAAAAAGGTATCATCAGCACAGTATCAATCAGAGAAATAATAAAGCCTGCTACCAGAATACCATCCGAGCCCTTCCGGAACATGCAGAAAAGATCGCTTATTTTGTATTCCCTGCCTCTCGCCATGTTCAGAAGCATGTAATTATAACCAGTGCTGACGATCATAGACAGCAGAGATACGATCAGAAGAAAAATTTCTCCAAGAATCCATGAAAGAAAAGCAGTTCCCGGAAAAAGGCTTCCTGCCACTGCCATTCCAATCGTGTTCATAAGAGGAGCTGCCATCATTCCAATAACGGCTATCCCCCATTTACCCTGCAAAAACTCTTTTGCATAGGATTTCCAGTATCTTCGGTTTCCGTTCATTTCTGTCCCTCACTCTCTTTCTACTGCTATTTAGATACTTTAGCACGATTTGGTACAGGTGTCGATATCTTTTTCGGATTTTTCCTGGTGAAAAAACCGCCTGTCTGCAAAAGCAGACAGACGGTTGAAACCTCTGATATGATCTACTGATTCTGTATTTCTTCATGGCGGACTGTAATACTTGCCACCTGTGTGGTACTTTCCTCCTCATTGAACCAGAATTCCACATTATGAATATTCTCTGATTTCCCAGTAGTTTTTTACAATTTTTATCAGTCTGCAAGATTAAACGCATCATGTACCGCATTCATGGCACGGATACCGTCTTTTTCGTTGATCAGAACTGTAACACGGATCTCTGAGGTTGAGATCATATTGATGTTTACGCCCTCATTATAAAGGCTCTCAAACATCTTGGCTGCCACACCCGGGTTACTCATCATTCCGGCGCCTACAATAGAAAGCTTGGCGATATTTCTCTCCGAATGGATTTCTTTATATCCCAGACGAGCCTGATGTTCTTCCAGAACGGCAACTGCATCGTCCAGATCCTTACCGTCTACGGTAAAGGAAATATCTTTTGTTCCTGCACGTCCGATGGACTGCAGGATTACATCCACGTTGATGTTTCTCTTTGCAAGAACATCAAAAAGCTTAAATGCCATTCCCGGGACATCCTTAAGTCCGATCACCGCAATTCTTACTGCTTCTGTATCCAGCGCCACACCGCTGATCAGCATTCTTTCCACTGTTACTTCCTCCTTTACAACAGTTCCTTCACTTGTATTCAGACTGGAGCGCACAACCAGAGGCACTCCGTATTTTTTTGCCATTTCCACAGAACGGTTATGGAGCACACCGGCTCCAAGTGTTGCCAGATCCAGCATCTCATCATAGGTGATCTCTTTCAGCTTACGTGCTGTCGGTACTTTACGCGGATCCGCAGTATAAACACCATCTACGTCTGTGTAGATCTCACAGGCATCCGCATGAAGGGCTGCCGCAAGAGCAACTGCCGTAGTGTCGGAGCCTCCTCTTCCAAGCGTGGTATAGTCGTCATATTTGTTGATTCCCTGGAAGCCTGTGACCACAACGATTTTACGGCTGTCCAGTTCTCTTTTGATACGCTCTGTATCGATCCTTTTCAGACGGGCATTTCCATGGACACTTGTGGTATGCATGGCAACCTGAAATGCATTCAGAGATACAGCCGGAACTCCCAGACTGTCCATAGCCATGCTCATAAGAGACACAGACATTTGCTCCCCGATGGTAAACAGCATATCCATCTCCCTCTTCGGCGGCTTCTCATTGACATTTGCAGCCATGGAAATCAATTCATCTGTGTACTTTCCCATTGCAGAAAGAACTACCACCACATCATTGCCTTTTTTATAGTCTTCAATACATCTGCGGGCAACATTGAAGATACGCTCCTTATTGGCCACAGAGGTTCCTCCGAATTTCTTTACAATTAACATAATTCTCCTCCGAAAAGATATTTCATCATATCCCAGCCATGACTGACTGTCCTTCCGCTGTCTGCAGCTTCTTTTTCATTATAATGCCAGTCATGCTGTTCCGGTGCGGTACTGTCATACAGAAGATAGGGGACCGGCTCCGCCACATGGGTACGCACCTTCACAGGTGTGGGATGATCCGGAAGGATCAGCATACGGTAATCCTCTCCGGCCGCATCCAGCCCTTCCTTTACCGGACGTATCAGTCTCTGGTCAAGATATTCTATGGACTGGATTTTTCTCTCCACGCTTCCCTGATGGCCCATTTCGTCCGGTGCCTCTACATGGATATACGCAAAATCATATCCCTTTTTTGTGAGGGCGTCCACTGCTGCCTGTGCTTTTCCTTCATAGTTGGTGTGAAGGCCGCCGTTGGCTCCCTCCACAGCAGCACGATCCATTTCAGCTCCTACGGCAATGCCCTTCAGAAGGTCTACTGCAGAGATCATGATGCCCTTTTTATGATGGATCGCCTCAAAAGAAGTAAGGATCGGTTTGGTTCCTGCGCCCCAGAACCAGAAGCTGTTGGCAGGATTCAGTCCCTGCTCCTTTCTCTTTTTGTTCAGCGGATGATCCTTCAGGATCTCATAGCTTCTTTTCTGCATATAAAGAAGCATTTCATCCTCCGGAAGATAAGGTCCGATCTTCTGTGTCAGCACATCATGCGGCGGGGTCAGCTCCAGCACCTGTCCGTTTTCCCATACCAGGCAATGACGGTAGCTGGTTCCCGTATAAAAATGATACACTTCATTCTGCAGTTCCCTGCACACATCCTTAAGAAGAATATCTGCATCCTCTGTGCTGATCTCACCGGAGCTGTGGTCCAGGATCCTCTGCTCTTCATAGGGAGCGTCCTCCTCTGTGAGCGTTACGATGTTGCAGCGATACACCACATCACTGTCTTTCATATCCACTCCAATGCTCAGAGCCTCCAGGGGAGATCTTCCTGTATAATATTTCCGGGGATCATATCCCATGACAGAAAGATTCGCGGTATCGCTTCCCGGCGCCATTCCCTCCGGGATGGTGGCTACTGTTCCGATCTCGGATAATTTTGCCAGCTCATCCATGCAGGGCGTTTCCGCGCAGGAAAGGGGGGTTCCTCCATTCAGGCTTTCTATTGGCCAGTCGGCCATTCCGTCTCCTAAAACCACAACATACTTCATAATTTCCTCCTCACCGTCCGATTCGGTCGGACATACCGGTATCCACTTGGGATTTCCTCCTCACTGTCCGGTTCTGTTTTCAGTCTTTTACCCGGATCATGGTTACCACTTTACCATTGAGTTTTGCAGCTTTTTCTTTATATTCGCCCTGTTTTACCGCCGGGGTAATAAACGCAAACTCACCAGGGAATTTCTTCAGATTTACAACCTCAACTGCTCCAAACACTTCTTCTACCTGCTCTACAGTAGCGCCCTTGACTCTTACAAAGAATCTGCCCACCACATCGTCCATTTCCATTGGATGAAGCGGATTGCTTGTCCAGTTGGTCATGATATTCCTGTGAAGGTGCTTGGCCTCATCTACTACGTCAGCTACCACTGCACTTGCAGTCGGAAGCTTACCTGCGCCGCTGCCGTAGAACATTGCATCGCCCAGAACATTGCCGTGTACAAACACTCCGTTAAAGACGTCATTCACACTGAACAGAGGGCTTTTTCTGCTGAGAAGGAACGGTGCCACCATAGCATAGAAGGAATCCTGTCCCACCTTGCGGCTGGTCGCAAGAAGCTTAATGGTCATTCCAAGCTCTGCTGCATATTCCATATCCTCCGGTGTGATCTTTGTAATGCCTTCTGTATAAATTTCCTCGTAATTCAGGAATTTTCCATATGCCAGAGAAGAAAGGATGGCGATCTTACGGCATGCGTCATAGCCTTCCACATCCGCAGTCGGGTCTGCTTCCGCATAGCCTTTCTGCTGTGCTTCCTTCAGCACATCGTCAAATGCAGAGCCTTCTGTGCTCATTTTGTAGAGCATATAATTTGTAGTACCGTTGAGGATTCCTGTAATCTCATCGATCTCGTCTGCAGTCAGAGAAGAATTTAATGCACGGATAATGGGAATACCACCTCCGCAGCTTGCTTCAAACAGGAAATTAATATCCTTTTCTCTTGCGATCTCCATCAGCTCCGGACCATGCTTGGCAACAAGAGCTTTGTTGGAAGTGCAGACACTTTTTCCGGATTCCAGTGCTCTCTTTACAAAGGTATAAGCCGGCTCGATACCGCCCATAACCTCTACCACGATATCTACCTCCGGATCGTTTGCGATGATCTCATAATCATGGACCAGGATCTCCTGTACCGGATCTCCCGGAAAATCTCTGAGATCCAGGACATATTTGATGTTGATCTCTGCACCTGCACGTTTATTGATGCTTTTATGGTTTGTGTTGATTACTTCTACCACACCGCTTCCAACAGTGCCGTATCCTAATACTGCTATATTTACCATATTTTCCTCCCCTGTATGTTTCTTATCTTTTTCTTATGCTTTCGGTTATTCCCGACCCAGAATCTTCAGATAATGTATTCCGTCGATCTTTTCTATAAATTCCACCATGGCTTCCGCATCGCCCTGCCCCGGAAGAATATCCACGCTGAGGGTCAGTGTCGCCACTCCGTTGATGGGAATACTCTGATGGATCGTCAGGATATTTCCATGAAAACGTGCGATGGTATGAAGCACTGCGGACAAAAGTCCCGGTTCGTCATCCATCTGTATGATAAAGGTTATAGTTTTTCCTCTTGCCTGATCGTGAAAAGGAAAAATATCATCCTTATATTTATAAAAAGAGCTGCGGCTGATACCGGTCTGCTCTGAAGCCTCCTGCACCGTCTGCACCTTTCCGGAATCCAGCAGTCTTTTGGCCTCCACTACTTTTAAAAGGACTTCCGGAACTGCCCGTTCCTTTACCACAAAGTATTTATTTTTTTCTGATGTTTTTTCCATATTCCCCTCCCCTGTATGATAAAAGAAAATCCCCCGCAGGGATGTCCGTTTCATAAGGACACATGTTTTCCTACGAGGGATATGTTATCACACCTGACTATAGTCTGCAAGTATTTTTTATCCCTGCAGCTTCAGGAAAATGGGGATCCGGAGATCAGCTCTGTTCCGGTTTTCTGGAAAGGGCGATCCACTTCAGGTATGCATTGATAAACAGATCGATACCGCCGTCCATCACTGCATCCACATTTCCGGTTTCTTCATTTGTACGGTGATCCTTCACCATGGTATACGGCTGCATGACATAAGAACGTATCTGATTGCCCCAGCCGATGTCCGTCACCTCGCCGCGGATACCGGAAAGCTTCTCCTCAGCCTCCTGCTGTTTCAGAAGATAGAGTTTTGCCTTCAGCATCTGCATGGCCTTGTCTTTATTCATATGCTGAGAACGCTCATTCTGACACTGTACGACGATTCCTGTGGGGAAATGCGTAATACGGATAGCAGAAGAGGTTTTGTTGATGTGCTGTCCGCCGGCACCGCTGCTTCGGTAGGTGTCGATACGGATATCATCATCATTGATCTCCACGTCCAGATCTTTCTTGATATCCGGCATAACATCGCAGGATACAAAGGAGGTCTGACGCTTGCCTGCAGCATTGAACGGTGAAATACGCACAAGACGATGGACTCCCTTCTCTGACTTCAGATAACCGTAGGCATTCTCTCCGTTTACCTGGAAAGTCACAGATTTCACTCCGGCTTCATCTCCGTCAAGATAATCAAGCACTTCCATCGTAAAGCCCTTGCGGTCTACCCAGCGGCTGTACATACGGTACAGCATTCCGCACCAGTCGCAGGCTTCTGTTCCGCCGGCTCCGGCATTCAGCTTGATAATGGCATTTTCGCTGTCATATTCTCCTGACAGAAGTGTCTTCACACGAATGTTGTCAAAGTTCGCACAGAACTCATCCAGCATTTCCTGGATTTCCGGAATCAGGTCCGGATCGTTCTCTTCGTAGCCCATCTCGATCATGGTCTCCATATCCTCCATCTGTGTGACCAGATTGTGATAGGTTTCCATATCGTCCTTCATGCTCTTTAATTCTTTCATTTTTTTCTGGGAAACCTCCGCGTCATCCCAGAAATCAGGCGCCTCCATTTCGCGCTCTAATTCTTCAACCCGCTTTTCTTTGTTAGCGAGGTCAAAGTGAATCCCTCACTTCCACTAATGGTTCTGTGTATGTTGCAAGAATACTCTTGAACTGATCTAATTCAACCACAGCTTCACCTTCTTTCTATATATTATTGAAACCTGCAGTCTATGCATGTTTCAAGTATTCCTAGAATATCATAATTATGCAGAAACTGCAAGGGAAGTCGTGCAAAAGACATGCTCCGGCTTCCCTTGTTTTTAAGCTTCCTCTGTTGTTTTTTTGCTGTGCTGATATGCGTCCTGAATAAAATCCACACATCTTTCAATTCCTACTGAGCTGCTGTTCAGACAGATGTCATAATTCTTTGCCTCGCCAAACACCTGCCCTGTATAATATTCGTAATAAGAAGCACGTTTTTTGTCTGTTTTCTCAATCTTTGCCAGAGCCTTTTCGTCTGCTTCTTTATATATGCTCAATTCTTTCTTTCCTGCTGTCAAGCTCTGCATAAATAAAGACTTTTAATACATTTTTGTAATCCTTCAGAATATAATCCGCACAGCGTCCTACAATAATGCAGTCCCCTTTTTCTGCAACCTCCCGGATCACAGAGGTCTGATGCAGAAACGCTTTGTCGCTGAGGGACAGATCATGCTGTACTCCTTCTCCCAGCTGCTGCCAGAATCCGCCGGCTCCTTTGGAATCTGCATTTTCAAAATAGCTCCTGTCAATGGGGCAGGTCTCTGCCGCCATCTCGATCAGTTCATGATCATAAAAAGGGATTCCCAGCCGTTCTGACAGCTGTTTTCCCACTTCTCTTCCACCGCTTCCATACTGTCTGCTGATGGTAATGACCGTGGGATTTGCCCTTTCTGCCGTCAGTCCTGCAGTCTCCTGCAGCTGGCTTCCGTTTCCAAACTCTCCGGCCCACTCAAACCCTTTTTTTGCCATTACCACAGCTATGATCTCATTGATCACAGCAGCGGCAGCTATGGTACCCTGAATGATCGCCGCACACTCCGGCGCCGGACCACTCAGTACGGAAACCGCAATTCCCGTAAAGACAAGAGAAACTCCCGAATGGGGCAAAAGCGTAAATCCAAGGTACTTTTTCACCGTTTTCGGTGATTTTGTGATGCTGGCGCCAAAATATGCACCAAAATATTTTCCCAGTGCCCTGGCAACAATATAAATCGCGGTAAACAGTCCTGCGCCCATGATCAGATGATAATCCAGTGGTGCACCCAGATTCAGGATCACAATGATCATGGCAATTCCCAGAATAGGATTGAAGATATGCATGATCTGTTCCAGTCTTTTTTCTGAAACCATGTTGGAAAAGGTTGCGGAAAATGCCATTCCGATCAGCATGAAATTCAGCACCAGTCCCGCGAGAAATCCGGTTGCCGCACCGATCAGCAGCGGAAGCAGCACCACCAGGGCGATCATATAAGCCGGAAGCTCTCCTGCCGAAAGATTTCCGGCTACAATGGCGATCGCAGTAAAAAATATGATACATCCGATGATATCATCCAGAGCCGCCATGGGGATCAGCGTATTGGTTACAGGCCCCTTTGTCTTAAACTCCCTCACGATCGAGAGTGCAGGTGCAGGAGCAGTGGCCAGTGCAATGCCTCCAAACAGAAACGCAAGGTACAGCGGAATATCCTGCGTATAAAAGACAATTCCAAACACAAGTGAGACAAATAAAAAAGTTCCTACAGATTGTGTAACTGTAGTGATCACAATGGCCTTTCCTGACCGGCGAAGCTCCTTCCATACCAGCTCCGTTCCGATCATCAGACCCACTGCACATTCCAGAATATGCACGATGGTCTGGTACCAGCCTGCATCCAGTATCTCTGATCCATTAAGGAGATTCCATGAGATCCCAGGATCATTCCTGCGATCAGCCATCCCAGAATTGACGGAAGCTTGACCTTTGAAATCAGCTTTCCTGCAAAAAATGCCAGAATAATTGCCAGTAACAGTTGTACAAAAGATATCATGGTTCGGTTCCTCCAAGCTGTTTCATTATTTTTTCTTACAGATCTTCTTTTGCAATGCCATACAGCATGATATCCAGAATCTTTGAAAGATTCACTTCATGGTTCTGAATCAGTGTATGGATATCCTCGTCTTTACAGGATCTTCTCTGAAAATATCCGTTGAACATCTCCAGAAATACCCGGATATATTCTACGGCAGTATCTGTATTGATCCCGTCTCTCAGCTCCATCTGCTGAAGCAGAGACCGGAAGCATTCCTCATAAAACTCGTCATATTCTCTGCGCAGGGTACGGATCTCTTCTTCCAGATGTCTGGGCGGCTGAAGGACCGTCTGAAAAAAAAGATTGGCATAATATGGGTTTTCTTCAAAAAAATGCTGGCGGGCAGAAAACAGATCATGTATGCGTTCCTGCACGCTCTTCCCCTGGCAATCGCTGTTTTTAAAGCAGAGTGTCATTTTTTCAAAACACTCTTCTACACATTTTAAATACAGTTCATCTTTATTTTTAAAATTATGATAGATCAGCCCCTTGGAAATCTGATTTTCATTACAGAGGGTTGTCAGAGAAGCTGCATCATAACTCTTTGTCCCGAATTCTTCCATGGCGGCTGTCATGATCCGCTCATAGGTCCGCCTTGTTTTTTCTTCTTTTTTCATAAACAATTCTCCCTGTTACAATTATTTACCAGTCGGTCTATAACATTATATGTCATATAGACCGACTGGTAAATTATTTTTAATCTTATTTTATTTTCATTGTCTGCACGTTCCTGTTTCCATATTTCTTTGGATCTGCCGCTTCATGGGCTTTATAAGCGCCACGCACAGTAAAAGTGTTAGAACATCTGCGGCCGGCTGGGAAAATAAATCCCCCTGACCCCGGCTTTTCCGGGCAATGTCAGAATAAACGGAATATAAAAAATACACTGCCGTGCCAGGGACAGGAATAATCCCATTCCCGATGCCCCGATCGTCCGATAGGTGATCGTCATCATATAGCACAGCCCAAATGCCGGATATAATACGACCTGGGAAATCAGAAGCCACTTCCCGTATTCCACTACCAGCGGATTTTTGTTAAACAGAAGAATCAGGGGCCGGGCACAGACTATATAGATTCCCGCTACTGCAACCGTCAGAAGCAGGGAGCCCTTTACCGCAAACTTTGCCGACTGGTTAAAGCGTTCCTTGTTTTTTGCTCCAAAAGCATAGGATGCCACCGGCTGGTACCCCTGCATAAATCCCATGACCACATAGCACCCGATCAGTATCAGCCTCTGTACAACTCCATAGGCGGCAATGATCAGATCGGAATCAGGCAGGTCTTTGGCTGCAATATTTGTCAGAGAATTAGCTGCAGCAAGACATATCTGAATGACTGCAGTGGGAATCCCGATTGATACCACGTCCCATAAAAATCTGCCTGTCAGCTTAAAATACCGAGGGCTGATCTTGAGCACAGAAAAACCACCCAGATAAAAGACCAGCAGGATCAGAAAAGTCACGCTCTGAGAGATTGTCGTTGCAAGAGAAGCGCCCTCTACTCCCATGTTCAGGCCCCAGGAAAACATAAATACCGGATCCAGAACAATATTTAAAACTGCGCCGGTCACTACGGCAATGGAAGAGATTTTCACAGACGACTCCGCACGGGCGGTACAGTTCATGCTCTGAGCAGGCAGATTAAAAAGAGCTGCTATAAACATCCAGAAAGCATATTCCTTCGCCAAGCTGTCTGCCTGCCAGTACTCCGGCTCCGGCGGCAAAAATTTTTTCTATGGAAACCATGATCAGAAGCAGCGGCAGCGTGACCCCTACGGCAGCAAGAGCCGTATCACTGTCCAGCATACCGATATAGGCAGTATCAACAATGTTGTAAACCGCTTTTGCCAGCAGTGCCAGTGTCGCCGGAACTGCCAGATCAACAATTGCTTTTGACGGTTTCACATAAGCCAGTAAGGATTCTCTGTCTGCATTCTTTTTTTGCTTCATATGGATCACCTGCCATTCTGAAAATTTCGCCTATATTTATAGACTGCTCGGTCTATAATCAGATATTATCACTTATAGACCATATAGTCAATAATATAATAAAAAAACACTTCCCAGTTATTCACTGAGAAGTGTCCTTTTCTTTACAGCCGGATTCTTTCCAGATCCTCCGGAACGTAAAGATTTCCACTGAAATATTTTTTTCCTTCTGCTGTATAAAGCTCTTTTCTTCTTTTTATATTTTTATCCTCTGTATGATAAAGAATCAGATTTTTCACTCCAAGGCTTTCTGCCAGTTCCGCAGCATCTTTGGCTGTAGAATGATGTTTCTCATAAGGTCGGAACTCTTCTGCCTGGTCAAACAGACAAAACGCCTCATGGAGAAGCCACTTGCTGTTTCTGGCATATTTTTCCTCACAGGGATTGTAGGGTTCATCTCCGCAGCAGGTCAGTTTCTCTTTGTTTCCCAGATCCATACAGAATCCATACTGTTTCGCCTTGGTAGATCCAATATCAAAGAATGTGACCTTCCTTCCCATCAGAGTGCGTTCCTCACCGTCTTTTACCACTTCCATGTGAAGCCTGTCTCCGATAAATCCTGTCTCTTTTTCAGAAAAAAGCTGATAAGCCATATTTTTCAGAATTGAGATTACCTCCTCATGCCCATAGATCCAGGCCTCTCCCTCATACTTTCCGCGGCTGATGTTCTGACAGATCATGCGGATCATCCAGACGATCCCCATAAGGTGGTCCACATGTTTGTGGGTCACAAAGATCTCCCGCATATCTTTCCAGTCAAAGCCGGCATTTTTCAGCTGTGTCAGAAGCGTATTTCCCCCGCCTCCGTCCACTAACAGATGTTTTTCCCCATCCCGGAGTACAAAACAGGTATTATAACATTCTGTTACTACAGCGTTTCCTGTTCCAAGCATGGTAATGTCCATAATGTTCTCTCCTCGTTCTGTTTTCCGGTTAAAATCCGGTAACTGTTTTTATTTTATCATAAAAAAAACATCGCTGCCACAAAGGAATCCTTCTGTCCTCTGCCCTGCAGCAATGTTTTTTTATATTAAGAGAAAAAGCTCTCTGCCACTCTCATATCAGCCACATAGCCTACGCTTCCCGTCATATAAATGTCTCCGTTTTCGCTGATGTCAATCTGGATCATTCCACCAGGCTGGTTCACGTTCACACGATTCTCCACCAGTCCCAGACGATAAGCTGCCACAGCGGCCGCGCAGCTTCCTGTTCCGGATGCCTTGGTATAACCGGAGCCTCTTTCCCAGATTTCAATATCCAGGTTTCCGGTATCGATCTTCCGGCAGATCTGAAGATTCATGCGCTCCGGAAATTCATCTGCATTTTCCACATAGGGTCCCAGCTCTCTGGCTGTTTTTTCATCCACCTTATCCATGAAAATAATACAATGAGGATTTCCTACTGTCAGGCAGGTCGCCTTATATTCCTTATTATGGAAAGCAAACGTTTCATTTATAACCTCACGGATCTCCCCTGTAACCGGAATCTCCCTGGATACAAAAGAAGCCTTTCCCATATTCACACGGAACTCTGTGGCACGATTATTGAGACATTCCACCTCAATCGGGCCGGAAAGAGTTTCGATGCTGAATTTTTTCTCTTTGACATACTGCTGATCCATCAGATATTTGGCGAAAATACGCACACCGTTTCCACTGATCGCTGCTTCGCTTCCATCTGCATTAAAAATATGCACACCCATTTTACCATTGATCTCCACCGGACCATAGAGAACCCCGTCTGCACCCAGTCCAAAGCCTCTCTGGCACATCAGTGCAACCTTCTTTCCCTGAAGCTGCACACGGTTTCTGTTAGGGTCTATCACAAGATAATCATTTCCGAGTCCCTGATATTTGATCATTGTAATGCAGTCTGCCATTTTTGAAAAACCTCTCTTTCCTTTGCCGTTACTGTACCTTCTGATACCATTATATCGAATATTTTTCCTATGTATATAGGATAAAATGCCATCTACATTGCAAAAAGTGCGGTCATTTTCTCTATCATATCTTGTCATTTTCCTGTCTTTTCTATATAGTATAAATAACATCAGGATACAAAAAGCTAATATTGCAGCAGAAAATGGAGAGGATATTATGTACGAAACAGAAAAAACCGGCTACCTGGAAGAAGATTTCCGGCTGTTCCATCTAAAAGACCAGATAAAAAAAGAATATTCCTATCATTATCATGATTTTCATAAAATCCTGATCTTTCTTTCTGGAAAAGTCACCTACCATATAGAGGGAAAAGCATATCATCTGAAACCTTGGGATATGCTCCTGGTCAGCCGTGGTGCCATCCATATGCCGGAAATTGATTTTTCGGTTCCCTACGATCGCTTTATTCTCTGGATTCGAAAGGACATCCGTTGTCAGGAACTTACCTCCTGTTTCCAGAAGGCCTCAGACCGGAGTTTCAGCCTCATCCGTCTGAATTCTCATCTTCAGGAGCAGTTAAAAGATATCCTGTATGAACTGGAAGCTTCTCTGTCCGGTCAGAAATTTGGAGATGCTCTTCTAAAAGATGCGCTGTTTACTCAATTTATGGTCTATATCAACCGTATTTTTCTCCAAAAAGAATATATTACAGACAAAAAATCCTATTCCGCTGATTCCCAGGTAGAAAAACTGGTCCGGTACATTAACCAGAATCTGGAAAAGGATCTTTCTATTGATCAGCTTGCAGGGACGTTCTTTCTCAGCCGCTATCATATGATGCGAAAATTCAAGGAGGAGACCGGCTATACCATTCACAGTTATATCACCAGCAAAAGACTTCTTCTGGCCAGATCACTGATCTCACAGGGTATTCCCGTCATGAAAGCTTCCGTGCAAAGCGGCTTTCGGGATTATACTACTTTTGTACGAGCTTACAAAAAGCAGTTTGGCGGTCCTCCTACACAGGAATGATTTTTGACTCGTTGCTGTGAACGCAGTGAAAAAGAATAAATTAACTGCTTTGTCCGTAAATTTTCTTTGCAAAACCAACGAAAGAATGTGATAATACTTATATCTTATTATATCTTAAGTTTTAAGGAGGAGAATTTATATGGAATTTCAGAAACTGATTGAAAAAAGAAGAAGTGTACGTAAATACAGCCCTGACAGAGAAATCTCCAAAGAAGATATCCTGGAGATGATCCGTGCTGCTCAGGAAGCACCATCCTGGAAAAACTCCCAGACCGGCCGCTATTATTGCGTAACATCAAAAGAAATGACAGAGCGTTTCCGCAAAGAATGTCTTCCTGCAGGAAACGCCCTGAAATGTGAAAATGCAATTGTGATCGTTTCTACGTTTGTGCGTGACCGTTCCGGATTCAAACAGGACGGAACTCCAGAAAATGAACTTGGCAACGGATGGGGATGTTATGATCTTGGACTGCAGAATGCCAACCTCATCCTCAAAGCAGAAGAAGCTGGTTACGGCACTCTTGTCATCGGTATTCGTGATGCAGACAGCATCCGTTCTCTGCTTTCCATTCCGGAAAATGAAATCATCGTTTCTGTAATCGCTGTAGGCATTCCGGCAGATGAACCGAAACGTCCGGCAAGAAAAGAAACAGAAGAAATCGTTAAATTCTTCTGACCGATCATTGCTTTTTCCTTATGCTTCGAAGCATAAGAACACTGAGTACAGCAAATACGGCTGCAAATCCCAGCATGATTCCCCAATCCTGGAGAAGGTGCTCTCTGGTAAATTCGAAGTAATCTTCCGCTTCATGCGCGATTTCTGTCATTTTTCCATTGAGCTCCACCATGCGCTTTAATCCATTCAGGTTCGCCGTTGTTCCGTATCCTTCCATAGACCACCTGCAGGTTACAAACCAGGAAATATAACTGGTGGCTCCCCCTAATTCAAACAGCAGTCCGGAAAACAGAATCTGGGGAAGCAGAAGGATCGGAGCTACGGTAGTTGCCCTGTCTGGATTTTTGACAATAGAAGAAACGAAAATCCCCATTGCCATGGCAGACAAGGATGTAACAAATGTGGTAACAAAAAATTCCAGCCATGGTTCCAGCAGCAGTTTTTCCTGCGGCATGCCTACCAGAATACCAAAGACTCCCAGCAGAAGCAGGGACTGTACTGCACACAGACCTCCCAGGATCAGAAATTTTGACAGGATATACGAGGAAAGGTGAAGTCCTGTCATATATTCCCTTTTCAAAATATGTCTTTCCTTACACACCTCCTGAATCGCATTCAGGATACCGATCCAGAATGCCGCACAGGACAAGGCAAACAGCAGCGATTTTGTGGCACTGTAGGTTTCAAACTGGTCTCCATCTGCAACAAGAGAGATCAAAAAAGCCAGAAGCGGAGCCTGTAAAAGTACCATAGCCAATCGCTTCCTGTCATTCAAAAGGATCTTCAGATACCGACTGCACAAAATACCTGTCTGCCTGATCCTTCCATGTTTACTCTTTCCTTTCTTTTTCCCGGAAACATCTGCCCGCTCCCGGATTTCCTCCAATGTGACTGTTTTTTGGTACTGTTTCTTCCATTTCTCTGACTGTGTGTCGATCAGCTCATAAATATCCACCAGATTATCTGTTTGAAAAAACTTTTCCGCCTGTTTCTCATTTCCGCAATAGCAAAGATTTCCTCCTCTCCCCATGAAAATGATCTTATCACACATCTGAAGATTCAATGTACTATGCGTAACAAGAATGATCGTCTTTCCACGATCTGCCATATTTCTAAGAGTTTTCATCAAACTTCTCTCCGTTCCCGGATCCAGTCCGGAAGCTGGTTCATCCAGAAACAGAAGTTCCGGATCCGAAAGCAGTTCGATTGCTATACTGGCTCTTTTTTTCTGTCCGCCGCTAAGCCTTCCGATCACTGTTTCTTCATGGCCGGTAAGCCCCACCGCTTCCAGTACCGTTTTTATCCGACGCAGCCGTTCTGTCGGAGACGTATCATCCGGAAGCCTGAGTCTGGCTGCATATTCCAGCAGTGACTGAAGAGTCAGGTTATCATAAACAATATCCTTCTGAGGAACATAGCCTATGATATTTTTAAAGGCATGGTACATCTTATACAGATCTCCGCCATTTACCAGTACCTGACCCGCCTCCGGCTTCGCATAACCGCTTATGGCTTCCATAAGAGTCGTCTTTCCTGCACCGGAGCCTCCGATAATCGCGATCAGCTCACAGGGACGCAGAGAAAGACTTACATCATTACAGATGGTTTTCTGTTTCTTTCCTCTTCCTACTTTTCTGATAATATGTCTGGCTTCGATTCCGATCCCCCGAATAAAAGTATGATAATAGATCACTTTAGAAGTAAAGATCAGCTTGGAATTTGTAATAGTGATCACATCTTTTTCATGAAGACGCACTTTCCCGGATATTTTTTCTCCATTGACATAAATTCCATTTGTACTGTTATTATCATAAAGATAAAACTTCCCTTCCTCCATACATATCCGTGCATGATGCATGGATACCGTAATATGATTCAGGCAGATGTCACACTCTTTTCCTCGTCCAATGCGGATATCCTCTCCGTTTTTTATTTTCGTACTTTTCCAAAGAACATTTCCATTGCTTTCACTCATCAGGATCAGTACACCCTGAATGATATTTTCCGCTTCCGAATCGATACGTATCATATCTCCAGGTTCAAAAAAGCATTGTTTTACCATAATGCCATTCCAGATGATCCCGTTTCTGCTATCGGGAGCATCCTTAACCAGAAGTTTTCCGTTTTCCCATTCCATAGTCCCGTGATATCTTGACACCAGTTTGGAATTCAGAACCAGATCACAGGAGTCTGACCGTCCGAAGCTTATTTTTTTCTTTCCTGTCTGATCCAGATCAACTTCTCGAGGTGGCGCTTCTCCATCAAAAACAATCAGTTTTCTTGACGGAATGCCTGTCTCCATCTTTGTTTTTGAATAAAGTAATGTATTTTTCTCCATATCCTTCCCCTCTTTACGGCTCCGCTGCCGCATTAACCGCATTTGAATTGTACCATTGCCCAATCAGTCTGCGCTCTCCACTTTCACGATCCATAGACCAGAACTCCGTATTTTCCGGTTCGTTTTCCGGACAAAATCTCATCAGGCAGATCTGATCTTTCAGTTCATAAAAACCGCCTCCCATATACAAATGGAAGTTCCCCAGATCGTAATCCCGCTGTTCTCCAGATTCAAGGTCTATTCTGGTGAGGATTGTCCGTCCGTCTGCCTCTTTCTTATAATAAAGTCCATCTCCGCTGACAATGCTCTTTGCATACTGACCCGTCAGCAAGATCTCCTCTGCGCCGGTTTCCGCATCATAAGAACACGTCGTATACGTATTGTCTTCTTTCTGGATCATATAGTAAATCTTGCTGCTCCGCAATGCCAGCCGGCTTCCCTTGAGATCCTTTATCCGTTCCATATCCTGAAATCCCGGTTTGGACACATACCACTTTCCATCTTCAAGTCCAGTGGAAAACCATACGGTTTCATTTCCATTTCGAAAGAAATAAGGCGGCGCCGCTTCCTCTTCTCTGGTTTCCAGATTAATCTTTCTGCTCTCTTTTGTACCATTTTCATCTACAGAAATGTAATACAGCCATCCATTATCAATCGCCAAAAAACTGGAGGCATACGAATGTTCTGTCAAAAACTCTTTATTTCCCCCGTCGATATCCATAGCTATGATCGGACAAGGGACATTTTCCACACCATTATTCATTCTCCAGTATATCTTATCCCCATATACTGCCATAGTATCTACATAACAGCCGGATATGCTGGTAAATCCTTCTGCTTCTACATCATATACCGTATAGACCATGTCTCCATTTTCCCACATACGAGAAGAATACGGCATCTGCTCCGTTACCGCAGTCATGGCTTCACTTAGGTTTCTGTCATCTTCCGGTGAACTGTCTTCCATATTTTCCTGATTCGGAGAAGCAGTCTCCTCCTGTACTGTTCTTTCCTTTTCTGTAAAAAGGTCTGTAATTTTTTCACGATTCAAAAATACCGCGGTGCCCAGAATCAAAAGAGAGGCAAGAGCTGTGGATACTCCAAAAATGATCCAGGGGGCTCGACTTTTCTTCTTTGTCTTCAAGTTATCCGGCACCTGGGGGATTTTGTCATTATACCACAAGGTATCGCTGTTTCCATCATCTGGCAGAATCTGTGTTACACTGCCTCCATCTGAAATATCTTCCTCCATATACATCAGTCTGGTAAGATCTCTTTTGAGTTCCGAAGCAGACTGATAACGGTCTTTTGCATAAAAAGCACAGGCTTTTCTAAGCACATTTCCTAATGGACTTCCCCCGATAAAAGGATCCGGAAAGGTTTCTCCTGACCTTCTTCTCCGATCCGCCTCCGTTACCGCACTATATCCGATCTCCACTCCGGTTGGCGGCAAAAAGGGAAGGCGTCCGTTATTTGCGATCTGATAAAGTACCAGGCCCAGAGAGTAAATATCTACCGTCCTCCCATAGTTTTCTCCTCTGTAGATTTCCGGCGCCATGTAAGATTCTGTTCCGGCTTTTGTGGTGCCTGCCATCGTATGTTCCATATGTCTGGCAATACCGAAGTCTCCCAGCTTATAACCTCCCAGGTCAGACCAGAAAATATTCGCCGGTTTTATATCTCTGTGTATGATTTCCTTTTTTTCACAGACCTCCAGCGCCTTACAAAGATCACAGCCAAGACGGATTATGTCCTCCAGGGCAAAGCTTCGTTTTTTCTGCATTTCCCGAAGACTTTTCAAAAGCTCCATACGGATGTAGATCACCCAGCCTCCGGAAACCTTCTGGATACTGGAATCCTCGATCGCCACAATATGAGCTGCTCCTTTCAGAGATTCCATGATCTCGATTTCCTTTACAATACTGGTCTGCACTTCCTGAAGATAAGATTCCACCGATATACCGCTGCTTTCCAGCTCTCTTTTTTTCTGCTCATCAGGAACTACACGAATGATCTTTACTGCAGCTTCTGAAATATGACCGTACTCCGTTTTCACTACTTTATATACATTTCCAAAAGTTCCCCGTCCAAGGAGGCCAACCACTTTCCATTCCTGCCAGGGCATATCTATTCTGTCTTCCATCTTCTCTCTCCCTCTGTTTATCTGTACGGCAAATTCCCACCCTGTCCGAGCGATCTCACAGTCTTCGAACAGCGTGGGAACTTATTTCTTTTTCATTCGCACCTATTATATTTTGTATATAATATGTTTTATTATATCAGATGCAAATATTTTGGCAATCTGTGGCATTATTTGTGGAACTTTTTTATCCATTCAGCCTTATTGATTCCTCTTTCACAGAAACCATCTTCCACTTATTGAGCTTCTTTTCGCATCGCAGAGAAACCAATCAGCACTGTCCATACATATGCACAGGTTTTGGGAATCATCAGCATGCCGATCATAGGAATCGCATCCGCCCAAAGTACTACCGGAATGTAAAATCCAAAGCTTAACACAAGCGTCAGCCACATATATTTAAATTCTGTATCCTGATTTTCCTTTGCACTTTTATAAAACAAAAGAATGATCAGCAGTCCCAGCAAAGCAAAAGGAATATTTCGGTAGATTCCCCAGGAAAGAGGTGCTTCTGCACTCAGCCACTGATTCTGCGGGAAAAGACATAAAAGGATACGCAGTGCAGCCAGCCCATACACTGCTGCAGTGATTCCCTTCTTTTCTCGAATTCCATAACGAATACGCCATACATAATACAAAATAACATAAAAAATCGTCATTGTTATAGAAGTAATAAATTTCCCTGTACCAAGTGCTCTGGTAAAATGATCCAGTCCTGTGGTACACAGTGCAAGCGCCCGCGGAACCAGATGAAAGGAATCCCCGGCGCCGAGAACCACTGCCATAATACCAAAAAGCCGGTACTGTGCGTTTCCCTTACTCTTTTGTATCATAAGAATACCGATGGTAATCACAGATACCAGATATACCACGTCAAATAAAGTTTCAAAAATAGCCTGCATAAAATCATCCTCTCTTTCTGAACATCGTTCATTTTGATTTATAAAAAATTCCCGATCTTTTACGGGAATTTTTATTCGTAAATTACTTTTCGTATCATTGCATCGATACCTGTATGGTCATAATCGTGACGAAGCAGTGCAGAGATGATCAGAGAAAATATGATCTCCGAAAATTTCTGACGGGTAAAATCTTTATCAAACACATCCTGACGGATCTTTTTATCGTTCCTGAGAACTGTACAAAGCCCTTCCTGAATGTGTCTCCATGACTGGGCCATAAGCTGTTGTCCACCGGTTTTTTCTTCACCCATAAAACTCACAGAATGCAGATTAAAGAAACCCGGATACTTCTCGTCGCCCTTTCTCATACTGTCAAAAATCCATTCCACGCATTTTATAAAATCATCCATTACCTGCTGATTTTCCGGAACATGGAAAATATCACACCATACACTTTCCACTGCAGCTGCCACAAGATCCGATTTTGAATCAAAATAGTTATAAACCGACCCTACCGAAATATCACATGCGGCTGCCACTGCTCTTATATTGATAGCCGCCCATCCCTGTTTCATAATGATCTCACGGCATGCGCCAAGGATCATTTCTTTAGAAGTTACCGCAGGATTCATATCTTACAGTAAATATATGGGAAGCTCTTCGGTTACATGTACCGGTGTATGAACATTTTCTGTCTGTTTTGCCTTATCAGAGAGAAATGCTGCCTGAAGCGCTTCGGAATCAGACGGTGTAAGCACAGATGTTTTTACACTTTTGGCTGCTTTTGCCGTTGTCTTTCTGGCTGTCGTCTTCTTTGCCGCAGCAGGCTTTGCTGCTGTCGTCTTAGATGCTGTTTTCTTTGCGGTTGTCTTTGGGGAAGCTTTGACAGCATCAGCCTTCACTGTCTCCGGAGCTTTCACCTCTGCTGTTGCTTCTGCTGCAGTTTTTTTCGTTCCTGCATTTGCTGCACGTTTGATACTTGCCTTACCTACTGACACGTTTCATTACCTCCTCTGCCAATTCTGTATATTCTTTTGCACTCCTGCTGGATTTCTTGTATTCTACTACAGGAGCGCTGTTATCCTGTGCCCATTCGACAGAACTGTCTACACGGACAAAGGAATCAAACACATAGATCTCTTCCAGTTCATGTAAAGTTTCCATAGTCTGTTTAAAATAGTTCTTACGGGTATCTACCTTGGTCACTGCAATTCCAGCCACCTGAAGATCCGGTGTAATCTGTTTCACCTCATTGAGGAAATCAAACATATTTGCCAGACCAAACATTCCCCAGGGGCTTGCTTCTACCGGTATGACTACCTGGTCGGATGCACACAGGATATTCATGACCCAGCCGCCCAGTGTAGGCGGTGCATCAATCAGGATATAATCATAAACGCCGGAATCTTTGATCTTCTGAAGACATTTTTTGAGGATAAATTCTCTCTGCCACTTGGTAAAAAGCTCATATTCAATAGAACTCATCAACGTAGAGGAGGGAATCAGATCCAGATTTTCATAAGGCGTATGTACAATAAAGTCTGTCAGATCCTGTTGATTTCTGATAGCATGGTAAAGATTCTTCTCACCTGCCGCCTGATCAAGCACCCAGTCTTCTGAAAAAAATGAAAGGGACAGATTCAGCTGCATATCTCCATCAATCATCAGAACCTTCTTTCCTTTACGGGCCATCGCTGCACCGATATTGGAACAGGTAGTGGATTTACCGCTGCCGCCTTTATTATTCGTAAAGCAGATAGTTGTTGTCTTGTTCATAAAATGCCTCCGAAAAAATAATCACTGTCTTTAGTATACTTTGTTTCTCGACAGTTTTCAAGGTAATTTGCATCTGGCCGCATCCTCGCGGAGCATTTTTGTTTACCAGGAAAGTTCGTACAGAATATACTGCTTTCCTGACAGAAAAAAAGAGCCTTGAAAATTCAAGGCTCTTTCTGAGTATAGCGTGCGTTAGAGGATTCGAACTTTTACCTCTGTCCTCAACCCCGCATAGAAAGGAGTTTTCTGCTATCGTTTTTTAACAAGTCACAGGTAAGTCACAGGTTTTTATTATCATATTCTTCTTCATATTGATTATCAAAATAAACCAGAGGATAATGAACTGCTTCGTCCATTTTGTCCAAATTGGGAAAGATTTGCATTATTTTGTCTATAGCTATTCTACGTTATCTCTTTTCCGTATTTCTTACATAAATCGTGCTTCGTGCTGCACCTTCTTTTTTCAGCCAGCCACTTTCAACCATATTCAACAAAATCTCTCTTGATATGCATTGATAATTTAAAATTGAAAATCCGATTTCTTTTATAAAATAATATTTGGCTATAATAGATTTACAACGCTGTAATCCCCCCTTATAATGATAATATCTTCTCGGAATTCTAAGCCTTAGCTCCGGTGCTCTTGATGCGAAATAATCACATTTTGTCGTATGTGACAATTTGAGTGTATTAATTTTGTTTGTTTTTTACAATTTTTCATTTATAAATTCTTATTGAAAATCAAAAAAAGAAACCAAATGAATCATCTCCATTTGGTTTCAGATATCAATAACACACCCTAAAAATCATAACTAAATTTTCAATAATCATCTACATTATCCAACGTAACTTTATGGTATGGCGTACGCACATATTTTCCATCAATAAAAGGAATGTCTTTCTTGCTTCCCCCCCGTTGCGATTGCAAAAGCAAGGTTCAGCATTTCCTGGGCCTGTCCTTCTTTGTCATTATATACTGTGCCAATCATCTCGCCTCTCTTTACAGCAGCCAGTCCAACGTCGGTACCATCAATACCTACTACTCCTGGCCAGTCTTCTTTTGGGATCTTCGAATCCCGAAAGGCATCAATTGCTCCAAGAGCCATATCGTCATTATTTGCAATAATCAGTTCAATCCTTCCAGCATACTGGGTCAGCAGAGCTGCTGTCTTGGTCTGAGCCTGCGCTCTGTTCCAATTGGCAATCGCATATCCCAGTTTTTCTAATTCCACGCCATTTTCTATCAGAGTATTCACAGAATATTCTGTCCGTACGATAGAGTCCTGATGTCCGGCTTCTCCTTCAAGCACCATATATAAAGAAAGAGCACCAGTTTCCTAATGCTCTTTGTTCTTCATTATTCTTTTGAATAAAGTGCTGCAAAATCGCCATTATAAAGACGGCTGTTTTTATACTTATAAAATGGTGCATGGAAAAAATGAACTTTTTCAACTTTTGCCTGCAATTCACCAGATAAAATCATTTTCCCACACATCAGTGCTTCTTCCGCTTTTTCAATTGAAATCAGACAATGCCCGCCACCACAGACATCAAATGAAGCTTTTCTTGCAAAAATTCTTTTTCCGGCCTCATGCCATTCCTTCAATAAAGCCTCACGATCGCTGGCAGGAGCGCAGATTAATTCCAGGTCATTTACATTGTCACCAGAAAACAGAACTCTGTCTTCTTCATCCAGAATACATACAGATCCAACTGTATGTCCTGTCATCTCATATACAACCAGCTTTTTATCTCCAAGGTCAAAAATGTCCCCATCTTTAAAAAAATGAAATACTGGCTTCTGATCATTTCTTAGTTTTTCAGAAATACTCAGGCTGCCAGGCGCAATAGCACCGGCACTTTCCATATTCTTTAAATATCTTTCCCTGTCTTCCACCTTTATATTCAGTGCAGCCTGATAATCTCCTTCATTAATATAAGCTTCTTCAAACTGACCACATCCGCCGGCATGATCTACATGCCCATGCGTGATCAATACAATATAGGGATTACCCACCAACGATTCTACCAAGCCCTTAAAATCACCAATTCCAGTTCCCGTATCAATCACCGCAGACATTTTGCTGCCCTTTACCACATACATAGCGTCCAGTCCACTCTCATCAACATGCCAAACACCTTTTTTTATCTCATTTACAGTCCAACACATAGTTTCTATCTCCTTTACTATTAACCGTCACTATTCATCATAACCAGCTAAACTTAACCCTTCACTGCGCCCTCCGTTACACCTTTAATAATGTGTTTCTGACAAAGGACATAAAAAATAATTACCGGAATAATTGCCATAACGAGCGCTGCAGAACCCAGGTTCCACTTCTTCGTGTAAGCACCAAAGAATAAATATGTTCTAAGTGGAAGGGTTTGTGTTCCGCTCCGGTTGATGGTCAAAGACGGAAGCAGATAATCATTCCAAAGAGACATAACATTCAGGATGGCAACGGTTACTGCAATTCCTTTAATCAGGGGCAACACAATTGTGAAAAATATTCTTGGCTGACTGGCACCATCAATTGCCGCAGCCTCTTCCAGTTCCACCGGAACGTTTTTCATAAATCCATGGAATAAAATAATCGACATAGAAGAACCAAATCCAAGATTTACAAGCATCAGTCCTGGCATATTGATCATGTTTAATTTTCCCATTTCTGCCAGCAGTGGAAGCATGACACACTGAAATGGTACAAGCACTGCAACGGAAAAAATGGTAAATATCAGTTTGCTTGTTTTGGTTTTATATCGTACCAGCACCCACGCTGCCATAGAACAGCAGATCACATTTGCAGCCGTTACCGTACATGTTACAATCAGAGAGTTCTTGATGGCATTCAAATAATCCAGCTCCTTGAATGCAGAAATATAATTGTCCAAATTCATGGTCTCAGGAAGCTGGAGAACACTCATGTAGATTTCTTTTAAAGATTTAAATGAGTTAATAAACAATAATAAGATCGGGAAGATAAAAAACGCCGCCAGCATAATACAACACAGGATAATCACTGTTTTAGAGATTATTTTTTTTCTCTGCATTACATCTCCACCTCCTTAGATTTTGTAAACATCAACTGACTTACTGTAATAAGTGCAACTACAATAAGGAAAATAATACCTTTTGCCTGTGCCATTCCATACATATTTCTTGAGAATGCCGTGTTACAGATATCCATAGTAAGCATTTCCGTGGCTTTCGCAGGACCGCCTCCAGTTAAGGTCAGGTTCTGGTCATACAGTTTAAAGCAATTTGTCAGAGTAAGGAAAAGTCCAATGGTAAAAGCAGGCATCATTAACGGAAGCTTAATTTTCCAGAAACACTGAAAAGCACTTGCACCATCAATTCTCGCAGATTCCAACAGATTTTCCGGAATATTCTGTATCTGTGCAATGTAAATCAGCATCATATATCCACTCATCTGCCATACAACAAGAATAACCAGTCCCCAGAAACCTGTAGACTTAGTAGAAAGCCAGTCACAGAGCCAGTTAATTCCAAGAATTTCTCCAATACTGTCAAATACATCACAAAAAATGAACTGCCATGCAAAACCTACCAGTACACCACCTACCAGATTAGGCATAAAGAATATACTTCTGAATAAATTTTTCCCTTTTATATTCTGAGTTACCAGCATAGCTGCTGCAAATGCAACCACATTTACCGCAATCACTGTTATAATTACAAATTTAAAAGTAAAAACGAAAGCATTTTGAAAATAAATATCACGAACTGCACTGATATAATTGTTTAAAAAAACAAAATCACAATTTGCATGGAGTCCGTCCCAGTCTGTAAAAGAATAATAAATGCCTGTTAATGTAGGAATTACAACAGCAATACAAAAAGTAATCAAACAAGGAGCAAGAAAAAGCCAGAATATTTTTTTTGATTTACGCATATCGTTTCCTCCATAAAAGGACAGCCAGAGTATCGTCCGGCTGTCCTGAAACTCTTTCTTTATCTCATTTCTGCCCAGTTCGCTTTGGCTTCTTCGATGACAGCATCCCACTCTTTTTCACCGGCGATATAGCTCTGGATTCCAGCACCTAATAAATCAGTCCAGCCATCTGGATAACCGCCAAATACTAATGAGAAGGTATTTCCTTCTTTTGCATATGGCTCGCATGCAAGACTGATAACATTTTCAGATGGGAAATCTTCAAAATTATCAAATGGAACACTGATATTAGAAGTAATCATTGCTTTTCCTTCGTCAGACATAAGCAGCCAGTTTACAAAATCTTTTGCAGCAGCTTTTTTTGCATCATCTGAATTCTTGTTGACAACAAAATAGGAAGCAATACCATAGTAGATATTATCTTCATCCACACCCTTTAAAGGCATTGGAAGAACACCAATATTTTCACGAAGTTCTGGATCAATTTCGTCGATTACAGGAGCAACCCACTGTCCCATCTGAATAACAGCTGTTCTTCCGATACAGAAGGAACCACCCATTGCACTGTCATAATCAACCCCAACCAGCGCTTCTGGTTTGTCTGCGTCAGGAGAATATTTTACCATCAGATCAATGTAGTCCTTTAATGCATCTGCATACGTAAAATCAAGAGACTCCGCTTCATAAGTATCAAATGCCGTTCCAAGCTCTGCCTGAATTGCCGGATTTGCACCATGATTTGCAAGTACCCAGGATTCTGCTGCCGGAAGTGAAACAACTGCTTCGAGATCCGGGAACTGATCTGCAAGTTCCCCTGCATCAATAGCATCCTGAACCTTACCAAAGGCCGCATCAATATCATCATAACTCTTTAATGTAGAACCATCGATACCGCAAGCTTCAAAAACAGCTTTGTTATACAGCATTCCATAGCACACTACGCCTGATGGTGCACCAACTATTGCATCCTCGACTTTGCAGTCATCGATATTGTTTTCATATATATGCTCCACCCACGGCTGATCACTGAGATCTTCAATCATGTCCCCAAATGTAGCAAAATCAGATGCGCCTTCCATAACCACAAGATCCGGTGCCTGACCACTTGAGATTTCAGCCTTTAATGTAGAACGCCAGTCTGTACCGCCTCCAACTAATTCAAGATTAATTTTCACGTTCGGATGAATTTCGTTATAAGCAGCAATTTCTTTCTCATACAGTTCTTTTCCTTCTACGGAATAATTAAAGTATGTAATTTCCGCATCCTCCAGCTCCTGATATTCATAATCTCCGGATGACTGCTCTTCTGCATACACTGCAGACACATTTCCAGCAAATAAACCTGCTGTTGTTGCCATTACCAACAAGGTACTGATTACTCTCTTTCTCATAAGTTAAATCCTCCTGTTCTTTGTCCTGTTCTTTGATATCTTTATTATATTCTCATCCATAGTAATTTTCGATTCCAGAATAATGACATCCTATACCAAATTTTTTACCTTCTCTTTTTTTTCGAGTCTCATATGTTATAATAAAAAAAACATAACTGTGAGGATACTGAACAGTTACAAAAAGACAAAATATCTGATACATTTATCGGAAAGAGGTTTGTATGAAGCAAAAAACAACTCACCCTGTCAGCATTCGAATTAAATACACGCGTTATGTGATTCCTATCTTACTGATCACATTTCTTTCCATCGGAGCAATCGATACCATATTTTATTTTCACTCAGTAAAAGAATCCTCTGAGAATGAAAAAACAGCCTACGCTAGTACGGCTCTCACATCCCTGGAATCCTATTTTACTCAGTTTACCTCAGATTCCAGTATCTTTTGCTATAAAAATACAACACAAAACAATCTTATAAACATAATACAGGATGATGGACAGGAATTCCAAAAGCTTTTATTAAATGACGCCCCCTATTATCCTTCTTTAAGTGTGAACTATTCAGATAATGTATTTTTTATCACTGACAGCGGAAAACTGATTTCAACAGCCAGCTACTCATCACAGCCAGTATCTGTTTTTTCCCCGTCTTACATTTCAGAAATTCTGAAAAAAGGTGATGATTACCACGGATTACCTTATATCTTTGAGATCAGTGATGCTTCAGACAAATTATACATGTGTCGAACTATTTATCAATGGACTGGAAAAACTGAGACTACAGGAAAAAAACGTCTTGGCACACTGGTTGTGGAGTCCAAGGCTGCTGTTTTTGATAAAATCTTTTCCCTAAACAGTAACGTGTACCAATTTGTTTTAATTGACAATAATCATCATATTTTCAGGAATACTACTGAACTTTCAGAACAGAATATTATTGAACTCATAAAAACTGAACGTTTAAATACACAGACATATAAATATACAGCAGATTCCTTTTCCACCAGCATAAATAATCTGCAATTATTGCTGATAACCAATCAGTCTCTGGTTTATAAAGGAACCCGCACGTTCGTGATCCTGCTGCTTTTTCCATCTATTCTTGCTCTGATCGCAATTATCGGAGCAACACGTTTTATATCCCGAAGTATAGCGGATGAATTTGACTATTTCATGGAAAAACTAAATAAAACAAAAGCAATTGATAATGATGCATTTATCCATATGAATAGTTCCATTGAATTTTCCCAGTTATCCAATGTTTACAATCAGACTCTTTCGCGTATCCGTGCATTATCTGAAAAGATCCATGACCAGGAAATTCTTACAAAGAATATTGAAATTGAAAGTCTCCAGGCACAGATCAATCCACACTTTCTTTACAATACTTTGAATTGTATTTCCGGCCTGATAGATATGGACAGAAAAGAAGAATGTCACCATGCACTGAATTCACTTGCTGATATTGAGCGCATGTCCCTGAAAGGCAAACCATTCAACACACTGGAAGAGACCTTGTATTATGTAAAAGAATATACCTATATACAAAAACTTCGTTTTGGAAATAATCTGACTATTTTAATTGATATTCCCAAAGCTTTATACCATTGCTATATTCCCAAGCTGATTCTCCAGCCTCTGATTGAAAACGCAGTGATCCACGGAACCTCCAAACTTTCTGGCAAAGGCATCATTGCAATCCTTGGAAGTACAGATGGTACTAACCTGCAGATTTGTGTAAAGGACAACGGTCCAGGTTTTTCCCAGGAATTCATGGAAAATTTTTCCAAAAGTTCTCAGCAAAAGCCCGCCACCGCTTACGGAATTTACAATATCGACAAACGACTGAAGCTCTATTACGGCGAAGATCATGGACTGATCCTGCAGAATAACGAAAACAATGGAGCATGTATCACGGTTCGTCTTCCTTTGAAATTAGTAAAAAAACCAATTGAGAAAGGAGATCTGAAATGAAAATATTACTTGTTGACGACGAAGCAATTGCACTTCAGACAATGGAAAATATAATCCGGCAGTCTGACTTTAAATCTCACACCATCCTGACAGCCACTAATGCAGCTGATGCCTGGACCATCATTCAGACAAAGCATCCTGATATTCTGTTCTCGGACATTCAAATGCCCTGTGAAAATGGAATCCATCTTCTTCAGAAAATATCTGAATCACAATTAAACCTGCCGGTCATCTTTGTCTCCGGATACTCCGAGTTTTCTTATGCACAGGCGGCTTTGAGATATGATGCCTTTGATTACCTTCTTAAACCATTGAACAGTGACATATTCCTTGCCTGCTTAAAGAAAGCCATAAATGCAGTTCAGGAGCAGGAAAATATAGAGAAACAAAAAGAAATGCTTTCCAGATTTTTTAAAGAAAATCAGAGTCTTTTGAAAAAACAGTTTATGGAAACTTTGCTGATCAATCCTGTCACCAGTTTTTCTCCTGAACAGCTCCGGCAATGTCTTTCACTTGGTCTGAATCCAGATTTGTTCTATTTGATTGGTATTAAGTGTAATACCACGAACAGTATGAACATCCTGCAGAATCAGGAATACTATATTTCTTATTCTCTGTCGAAAAAGATTAATAAAGACTATGACGGTATTGCATCATGCTATATTGGAAACATTGTATATATTCTTATGCCTGTTACATCTGCTGACCCTGTTGCAGAAGTTAAAAGCCTGGCATATTCACTGATCTGTTATACCAGGGAAAAACTTTTTTCTTCTATCACAATTGGAATCAGTGAACCCGGAAACTCTATTCAACAGTTTCCTAAGCTCAATAAACAGATACAATATTGTTTTTCTTATAAAGCTTCCAACATCGTTTCACCGGAAGACAGTATCTTATTTTTTGCAGAAATAAATGATTACAATTCCAGTATTATTGAGATTAACGAAATCATTTCCAATCTGATCAATGCCATTCAGACACGTAATCTCAGTGATGCACTGGAAATCGGAGATGCTTTTTTTTCACTGATACAGAATGAAAATCTGCTCACTCAACAGGATGCTATCAAGCTGGTCGAATTAAACCTTCATATTCAACTGAAAAATTTTCTGGATGATTCCAGGGACAGCAGCTATCTTACTGCTCCGATGACACGCTACTGCATGGAACAACCCTGCAGCGAACACAGCAGAACTATTTTTTCCAACTGCATCAAAAACATTATCCAGGAACTGTCCTGTGTCACTACACGAAACACAGGAATAATCGTCAATACCGTTATAGAATACATAAATAAAAACTATGAAAAACAAATAGGATTAAATGATGCCGCAGAATTTATAAATCGCAATAGCTCATATATTTCCCGGTTGCTAAAGAAAGAACTCTCTATGGGTTTTTCACAGCTTCTCACAGAACGTCGAATGGAAGCCGCTAAGGAGCTTCTTGCCCATACTACTATGAAAGTATCTGACATTTCAGAAAAAGTAGGCTATACTTCTACCAAGTATTTTAACCAGGTTTTTTATACTAATTTTCAAATGGCACCTACTGATTATCGTTTTATCATGAAACAGTTATAGAATGTTAAAACAAGGTCATCCGAAAAAATATCGGAAGACCTTGTACTGTCTCTGAGATTTCATACTATCCAGTTCCCATTCCCGGATTAGATCAGATAAAGACCCGGATAGTTCTTTTGCAGATAATCCAAAAGCAGATCTGAATGAATGATCACACCATTTTGTGGTTCATTATTTTTTTCCAACAATGCACATAGTTCATTACACTTACAATCATGTAGATGCTCTTCTCTCAAAAGTGAAGTACTGAATGTCAGTCGGACAGATATCTGGTATTTCTGCATCAGAGCTAATACTTTTTCTGCATCTCCAAAGGATGTACGGCCACCGCCCCAGACACTGTATGACGGAGTTCTGTATATTGAACCGATCTAGCACCAAAGTGGAATTGTCAAGAAAAGTGTAGTCGTTAAAACTCACTAAATTCTATCAGTTCCTAAGCTGCAAGAAGATCTTCCTGCAGCAGACGATATACAGCAGGAGGATATCCTCCCGGATTCGCCGTA
>Ga0129309_1000353_pt1 | contig 37459 bp, 33 predicted proteins | sample L1105metagenome_FD_94439 | JGI IMG/M metagenome (GOLD analysis project Ga0129309, IMG submission 94439) | Ring-tailed lemur group fecal microbial communities from Wisconsin, USA - L1105 metagenome | ecosystem: Host-associated > Mammals > Digestive system > Large intestine > Fecal | place: USA...
AAGCAAGCATCCTGCGGTTTATTGAACAATATAATCTTACGGCCAAACCTTTTAAGTGGACTTATAAGGGTGTACCTTTGGTGGCATAATATTACTTAATTATTAATGCAATGATGTACTAGTATCTACAGAAGAGAATCGGTTTGAGTATTCTCCGGTGCCAAAACGGTGCCAAGAAATCAGGCAAATCAAAATAGGTGGTGCAATTCAGCCGTTTTTCACTGTATTTTGGAGAGAAAACCATAAAAAATATGAGATAAAACGGGATTAAAGTATCGTGAAGGTGGACGTACTGTAGGATCAGGACGTGTTGCTACAATTATCGAATAATTAAAAACACAGTAAAATCAAGGGATTGCAGGTTCGCAATCCCTTTTTTTGTACTAAAATGATACTAATATAATAATCTATCACCTGGCAAAGACAGAAATTGAAGTGCTTTGCGAGAAGAGAACTCCACTTGCTTTACATACCTATCTAAAAGATGTAAAATTAAAAATATAAGTTATTATCTGATATTTTATTAGCGTATCATGAGTGGAGTCTATACTATTATTTTTGAAGGCAAATTTATACTGTCGCTGGTAATAAAGAATTTTGACAGGTGCAATTATTGGAATAGCTGTAAATAAGAGATATTAACGGATAAATAATACAAGACAAAAATAAAAAAGATAAAGGAAGATGTATGAAAAAGTGGAGGTTTGTATCAAATCAAAATTCAACAATTTCAGGTATTAATGATGCCGGAATAGAAACATTTACAGCTGATATGAATAGATCTCTGGTGAGAGAAATAATTCAAAATTCATTAGATGCTGCAAGAACTGACATAGATAAACCTGTGCGTGTAGAATTTGAATTGATACAAGTAAAAAGAGAAAATATTCCAGATGTGGAAAATTTACAAAAAGCAATCAAAAAGTGTTATGAAAGTAATTCTGATGAACCGGATGCATATAGTTTTTTTATGAAGGCATATAAAACTTTAGCAGATCGATATATAAATGTTTTACGAATCAGTGATTATAATACTAGAGGATTAGAAGGCAGTGACACATGTGAAAAAGGTTCTAATTGGAGTAGGCTAGTTAAGGAAAACGGTTCATCTAATAAAGGACAAAGTTCTGGTGGCAGTTTTGGCATTGGAAAATCTGCAACGTTTGCTTGCTCTGATTTAAGAACAGTTTTTTATTCATCGCTTGATTTACAAGGATTGACATCTAATTTCGGCGTTGCAAGATTGATATCCTTCGATGATGAAAAAATTGGATGGACTACAGGAGTTGGATATTATTCAGAAGATGATAGATTTGTGGCTATTCCAGGATTGCTCAATTTTGATAAAAAATATAATCGAATAGATACAGGTACAGATATTTATGTTTTAGGAATGTGTCCCAGCAATGAGTATGAGAAAGAATTTATAGATGCAGTACTTTTAGATTTTTTGGTTTCATTAGTAAAGGGGAAATTAATTGTTGATATTCAAGGAAAGAGGATATCAAAAGAGACATTGGATAAATATATTGCAAAATTAAATCCATATCAAAATGAAGATATTAGAGCATTGATAGAGTATTATAATCTTTTGACATCTTCAAATCCAAGAATTAAAAGGATTTCATTGAATTCTGATGTGTATGGAAAGGAATTTGGATTTAAAGATGGAGAATGTACTTTGTTTTTAAAGGAAGGTGAAAAATTAAACCGAAAGGTATTGATTACAAGAAAAGCCGGCATGAGAATACTAGAACAAAATAGAATTAGTGGGAGCATTGAATTTACAGGTGTTCTAGTAATGGATGGGGAAAACATGAATGAAACATTCAAAGCTATGGAGGTTCCATCTCATGATGCTTGGGAACCTGGAAGATGCAGAGGAAGAAAAACATATTACACAAAAGTTTTGAGAGGATTAAAGAAATATATAAAAGATTGTGTTAATGAGAATTTTGGTAAAGTTGAGACAGATGTAATGGATGCTATTGGTGCTAATGATTTTTTACCCGATAGGATTGAAAATGACCAAGAACCACGATTACAAAAGAAGGATTTAACTGCGCGTATAAAAAAATTATTTGGGAAATCAATTGAACCTACAAAGAAAAAATCAAAGTCTTTAAAAGTGTCAGAGATAAATGTTGATGGGGAGGATTCGGGTGGAAGTGGACCTGGGGATGGAAGCAGATCAAGATTGAGATTGGGACCACATCCGGGAACTGGTTCGGGACCATATCCAGGATTGGAGATTGGTGAAAGTAAGAGCAAAGATGGCGAGGGAGATATAAAACAATATAAGGAAATAAATGTAAAAAAGCGTTTAATCTGTAAAGATATTAAAGAAGGTAAATATAGGCTGAATTTTCTGGCTCCGTCAAAAACATCAAAATGCAAACTTGTATTTAGTGTATCAGGTGAGCAGAATGATTTTGAATTGCCAATTAAATCAGCAAATATTATATCCAGCAAAGAGGGAACGACGATTGAAAAAATAATAGGAAATACGATTTACATAAGTAATATACGAAAAGGTGATAATATCAGCTTAGAGGTTAAAGTTGATTTTGATTCCTATTGTATGATGGAGGTAGACTACTTTGCGAATAAAAAATAGACTTTCTCCGTATCCAATTTTGGATGATTTTGGGGATGATTATATAAATTCTTCTTTTAGAGTTGAATATGAAGTAAATTCTCAGTTTACAGAAATATATGGCAAACTATCATTTGATTTGAAAAATGATGAAATAAAAAGGTTAATAGATGAGAAAAAAGCTGCTTATAGTGTTCATATTGAATGCTCTTCTACTTGTTATAGAGATGTGATATTGTCTGCAGAAGAAGAAATTGAATTTAAAATAAATTCTTCATTGGTATCGAAAAATATTGAGATTCGAACTTTTATTATTTTGACAAAAAATGTGGTAGGATTTGAATCTAAAAGCTTCCATCCAGACTATCAAGGGCAAACATTTGATTTAGATGCACATCAGATTATTGCAATTGGAACAGCTAAAGACTATGAAATAAAAAAAGATGATAGGGATTTTGACACATTACCATCGATTATTAGGATAGTAAAACTTGAAGATAGACATAAAGGTTCTCTTAGTGTGAATACTGATAATGATGAGTACGTTATTGTAGGGCTTTCAGCTGAGGTGTATGAATTATATGCAAAATTGGGAAAGAATACATTCAAAAATGCATCATTTAGTCTTGTGTTATTGCCAGCTCTTATGGTGATAATACAACGGATGTGTATAGGAAAAGACGATGATACCATAACAGGGATGCATTGGTATAAGGTTATAGAATCAATTTTGAACAGAAATGGATTTGATATAGATGACTTAAGCATTGAAAATGATTCATTGTTATCAGTTTCGCAGTCTATATTTGCTGACCCTATTCTGAGAAGCTTTAAAGAATTAGAAAGTTGGAGCGAAAGGATGTAATAATATGAAGTTGATCTATCTTTCACAAGATGCGATTGATGATATTAAAATAAATTTTGTAAAATATAAAAAACATTTTAAGGATTCGAACAATGACTGGTTTCTTGAAAAATTTAAGAAACGTGGTTGGATACATGAATCAAAAATACAATGTGAAGATTTTGCTTTAGATATGTCTGATGACTATAATATTTCAGATAGAAAGAACGTAGAAATCATTTATGAAGTATTGCGTGATTTAAGTCCAGCATTAGCATCTGATGGACGTCTTTGGGCAGGTATGTTGTTTTGTCAATTTTGGGATTTTGTAAAATATCGAAGAAAAAAAGAGATAGATAGTGAAAATGAACGTGCTATTTTGAATTCTTTTTTATTTATGCGAGGCACAAAAAGATCATGTTTTATGAATTGTCTCTCACGTTTATGGTGGACAGGATATTTGTTATATGATGAAAAGATGGAAGATCATTATCATGCTGTGGATTTAATTTGTAAAAATGCATATGCATCTAATTTGTTGTTATTTTCTTCTAATAACTTTGTATCTAATAAAAATCTTGCACTTGGAGTGCTAGATTGTATTCAACAGCGAAAAGACGCAGGAGAAAATATTGGGCGATATCATTATGTTGAAGCGAATAAGTATATAAATTGTATAGGTGGTATAGCATTATTAGATTCGATGACACGAGAAGAAGTTTGTAATCTTGCAAAAAAAAGATTAGATCAAATATATGGAATCTGATTGTATATTAATTATCAGAATATTCCGACTATTGAAAAGTGGTCGGATATTTTTCTGTGTAAGGAATTGAATAGTAGATATTAGTTTGATACAATAAAATGGATTATATAATATTGAAGGTGAAGGAATCATGTCAACAAAAGAGCCACGTTTTCATGGGGAAGTTACAGAAAAAAGCCATAAGAATATGAGTAGAATACGTGGAAAAGATACAAGTATAGAAATTGTTCTTAGAAGAGCATTATGGCATAAGGGATTCCGCTATCGGAAAAATTACAAGGGATTACCGGGAAGACCGGATATCGTTTTGACAAAGTATCGTATTGCAATTTTTTGCGATAGTGAGTTTTTTCATGGCAAGGATTGGGAAATACTGAAACCAAGATTAGAAAAAGGAAGGAATCCTGAGTATTGGGTAAAAAAAATAGAACGTAATATCCAAAGAGATGAAGAAAAGGATCAGCAATTAAATTTTATGGGCTGGACAGTGATACATTTTTGGGGAAAAGATATTTTGAAAGATACAGAACAGTGTGTTAGGGTGATAGAAGAGGCAATATTTGATCAGAAACTAGAAGTAGTAGACGATGAAGAGGAAATGTAATGATAAATTATTTCAAAGAATACGATGAAACGGATCCTATTTCAATTGAAACCTATGCAAAAAGATTGATTGGAAAAACATTTGCAGATGTGTGTAAGCAGGATGATATCACCAAAGCTATGGTTGTCAGGGAAACAACAAATTATGAAGTAAAGCATGAGAACAAGAAGCGAAAAGGTGGCTTGGGAGAATTAATAGAAGAGAGATTCTTTCACTATCAGACGAATAATGATGCACGTCCAGATTTTGATAAAGCAGGTGTAGAACTAAAGGTAACACCATATAAACAAAATAAGAATGGAACATTGGTAGCCAAGGAAAGATTGATATTGACAATGATTGATTATTTTTCTGTCGTTAATGAAACATTTGAAGATAGCCATATGTGGCAAAAGGCGCGTTTGATTTTATTGGTATATTATTTATATCAACAAGAGATAAAGAATCGATTGGATTATCGTATTGGCTATGTAAAGTTGTTTGCACCACCAGAGCAAGATATGCAAATTATAAAACATGATTTTGAGATTATTGTTGAGAAAATCAGAAATGGAAAGGCACATGAATTATCTGAAGGTGATACTCTTTATTTGGGAGCTGCACCCAAAGCTGCAACATCGAAAAACCGAAGAAAACAGCCGTTTAGTGATGAGTTAGCGAAACCACGTGCATTCGCATTTAAAAATTCATACATGACATATGTTCTCAATAATTATATTATTCCCGGGGAGAATACATATGAACCGATTATCAAAGGAATGGCAGAAGAATCTTTTGAGGATTATGTTGTAGGTAAAATAGATGCATATCGTAATCAGTCAGTTATTGATTTGTGTAACATATTCCATATAAAGTACCAAAAGAAACCGAAAAATCTGGGAGCAACATTAGCATATCGGATGTTGGGAATAAAAGGGAATCATGCGGAAGAATTTGAAAAAGCGAATGTAGTGGTTAAGACAATACGCATTGAGAAAAATAATAAGATAAAGGAAAACATGTCATTTCCTGCTTTTAGATTTAAAGAGTTAGTAAAAGAAGAGTGGGATGATTCTACATTCGGAAATTATTTACGTGAAACCCGATTTTTATTTGTGGTTTATAAATTTGATCAACAAGATGAATTGAGACTAAAAGGCTGTCAGTTCTGGAATATTCCGTATGATGATTTGGAGGACAATGTGAAGAAAGTTTGGAAAAAGACACAGAGACTGCTTCGTGAAGGTCTTAAGATAGAAAAGAAAAGTGGAAGGAATTATAATAATTTTCCGAAGTCATCAGAAAATCCAGTATGTCATGTGAGACCACATGCACAAAATTCAAAAGATACTTACGAACTTCCAGATGGAAGACAGTATCCAAAGCAGAGCTTCTGGTTGAATAATAGTTATATTTTGTCGCAGTTGGATAAGAATTTTATTGAGGATTGATAAATGGGTAATAAAGAATATAAAACTTCAGAAGAAGTAAAACAGAGAGCAGAAGAGGCAATTGGGCATTCATTCAAAGAAATTTTTGAATTAGCTCAGAAATTCCAACAAGAAAATGGGTTAAAAGAGAAGCACGGAAAGGGGGCTATTGGACAAGCATATGAAGAAGGCTGGTTTAACTATGCGTGTAATGAAGAATCTGAACCAGATTTTAAAGATGCAGACATTGAATTGAAAGTAACTCCATTTTTAATCAATAGCAGGGGATATAGAGCGAAAGAGAGATTATCACTTGGGAAAATTAATTATAGAAATGAAAATTGGAATGAATATGAAGAGAGTAGATTTTGGACAAAAAATCACCATCTGCTGATTATGTATTACCAGTATATCAGCGGTGTGAAGCGTGAAAAATTTAGTGTAGAGAAGGTAGATGAAATTTTGCTGGAAGAATTACCAGAAAGAGATCAGATGATTATTCAACATGATTGGGAAAAAATCGCACGTTATGTAAAAGCAGGAAAAGCACATGAACTATCAGAACGAGATTTTATGTATCTCAGTCCTGCTAGAAAAGGTAGCGGTGGAAATGAGAAAGTAAAGTATAATGAGAAGTATCCTAAAGCAAAACCAAGAGCATATTCATTTAAAAAGTCGTATATGACAAAATTGTTTAATGAGAGAATGCTTGCACCAGAGGAAAAATCTTATATTTTGGCAGATACAGTATTATCAAAGGAGAAAGAGTTTGATGATATTCTGATTGAAACTTTGAAACCATATTTGGGAAGAACAGTTGATTCATTGAAAAAGGAATTTCCGAATTATCGCAGTGGATATAGTGAAAAAAACGATATCATTAAACAAATATATAAGAGTGAGAATGATTTGGAAAAAACAGATGAATTTCAAAAAGCTAACTATAAATTAAGAACGCTTACAATCGATAAAAAAGGAACTCCAACGCAGGATATGTCATTTTCGGCGTTTGATTTTGATGGCTTATTGAAAGAGAAGAACTGGACAGAATCTATTGTCTATGATGAGATGGTAGATTCGAAGTTTTTACTTGTGATATTTTCAAAAAATACAGAGGGACAAGAAATTTTGAATAATGCCCTCATATGGTATATTCCGAAAAAAGATGTAAATAAAGTAAAAGACGTTTGGAAAGAAGCAAGAAGAGTTATTAAAAATGGAATAAAGTTACAACAGAAATTATCGCATGATAGAACGGGAAGGTTAATATTTGTATATGAAAATAACTTCCCGAAAAGTAATTTTAATAAAGTGGCACATGTAAGAAATAAGGCTGGAGAGAGTGAATATTTTTGTGAAAATGCAAATTCAGTAAAATTAAAAAATCCTGCAGAGGTTATTACTTTAAAAGAAATTCCAGAAGAGTTAATAGATGCTCCGATACCTACCGGGGAATATATGACTAAGCAATGTTTTTGGTTTAATAAAAAATATATGAAACAACAGATAAAAGATTTTATAAAATCATACTAAAAAATAGAAAAGGATCTTTACAATGGTATAAAAATAGGTTATTATATTCAAGAACGATTGTTCGATAATAAAAAGAAGAGGTAAAAAAAGTGGAGAAAACAGTTTGTGAATTGTTCGCCGGAGTAGGTGGTTTTAGATGCGGACTTAATAATATAAAAACAGCAGAAGATTACGGTAAAGAAGAAAAATGGGATACTGTTTGGTTTAGTCAGTGGGAGCCGGCGGAGAAAAGTACACAGTACGCACATGACTGTTATGTATATCGATTTGGAACACGATTAGATAATAATGGTGAAGATACCACGAATTATAATATCGAAGACGTAGATAAAACAACACTTCCTGATTTTAACCTGTTAGTCGGCGGATTCCCATGCCAAGACTATTCTGTAGCATCTTCGTTAGCTACTTCTAGAGGACTTGAAGGGAAAAAAGGAATTTTATGGTGGTCGATACGTGAGACGTTAGAAGTAAAGAAACCACCATTCGTATTATTGGAAAATGTTGATAGATTATTGAAATCTCCTGCGAAGCAAAGAGGAAGAGATTTTGGTGTGATGCTTGCATGCTTTCGAGATGAAGGTTATACAGTAGAGTGGCGTGTGATAAATGCTGCGGAATATGGATATCAACAGAGACGGCGTAGGACATTTATTTTTGCTTATAAAAATGATACAAAATATGCGGATAGAATTTTAAATACAATTGGATATGCAGATGCATTGGAAGAAGAATGTAAGAAAGAATGCATGGAAAATGTGATTTTAAAAGAAGGCTTTTTTGCAGAAACATTTCCGGTAAATAAAGCAGAATCTACTAAGATGAAAATTAAGGAACTGCCGGTAGAAGTAGGTGAGGTGTCCGAAACATTTCAATGTGCATTTGAAAATTCAGGAATAATGAAAGATGGAATAATATATACAATGAAGACTGTTCCTGATTATCATGGAAAACAGATAACACTTGGCGATGTTATGGAAACAGGACAGGTAGAAGAACAGTATTTTATTCCAGAAGAAAAATTATATTATACGGATCCTACGGTTACACATAGTGATGAAACGGAACAGCGTCTTCCAAAGGAAGATAGACAGACCTGGCAGTACTTGAAAGGTGCAAAAAAATTGTTACGTACAAGTTCGACAGGTCATGAATATGTATTCTCAGAGGGTGCTATTTCCATGATTGATCAGGAAGATAAACCGGCACGTACAATGCTGACATCTGAAGGTGGGTTCAGCAGAACAACTCATATTGTGAAAGATAAGATGACTGGAAGAGTGAGATTACTTACTGCAACAGAAGCAGAACGAATCCAGGGATTTCCTACAGACCATACAAAGTATTGTCTGGTTAAGGGAGAAACAGTGGAGATGCCATTGAGAAAACGTAGATTTATGATGGGAAATGCATTGGTGGTTAATTTAGTGGCAGATATGGAGAAAACATTAGATAAAATTTTTAATCAAGAATAAAATCCTTTGGAGCACGAGAGGTGATAAAATGTATACAGAAGATGAAAAAATTGGATTTAGTAATGCGGCAGAATCACTGAAAAAATATAGAAGAGCAGAATTAGTTGATGATAATTCTGGAAAGAGTTTACTTGATAAATTGTATGTAGATTTATTACCTGGAAATGTTGTATTAGAGAAATGTATGAGAGATAATACTACATTTCTTGTGGGAAGAAAAGGAACAGGTAAGTCAACTATTTTTTTGAAGCTGGAAAATGAGTATAGAAAAAGAAAACAGTTCTTGCCATGCTATGTTGATGTGAAAACTATTTATGAATCTTCTCAAGCACAGGCAATTAATCAACCATATCTGGAGGAATTTTTTGATGAAGAAAATTTGAATAAATATTTAATAGGCAGAAACTTTATTCGAAGTATATTAAAAGGAATTTATGAAGAAATTGATAAACAGCGTCAAAGTATTTTTGGTAGAGTTGCCAATAAGGTTCGGGGCAACGGAAATGAATCGATAAAAACGCAAATCTCAGAATTGTTATATAAAATTGAGGATAATGAAAAGTTAAAAGATGTAGAAATACCTATCTTGCAACTGAGAAAAAACAAATTAAATAAAGAAAGTAGAAATCAAAAAGAATGTGTTGAAAATAGTTCTGCTAATATAAATGCGAATATAAAAAAGATAGATGCCGGTGTTAAGAACGAATTCAAATATGGTGATATAAACGAGTGCAAGGACGGAAATGAAACAGAATATACCAATATACTTCTTCAAGTTTTTGAAATAAAAAATATCATTGATGAAATAAAATCCATCTTAAAAAAGATGGGAATTACAAAGTTGGTTATAATGTTGGATGATGTGTCTGAAATCGAGGAAACTGCAATAAAATTATTTATAGATACAGTTGTAGCACCTTTAAATAATTGGTCCGAGGAATTTGTAAAATTTAAAGTAGCATTTTATCCTAGTCGAGTACATTATGGGAAGATAGATCCAGGAAAAATTGATATTATTAATTTGGACTTTTATAATTTATATTCGGAATTTGATACAAACAAAATGGAAGAAAATGCTATTGATTTTACAAGAAGGTTATTGGAAAACAGATTCCAATATTATGTAGGTAGTATGGACCAGTTTTTTGATGATAAGATGACGATGACAGATGTATATACTATGTTTTTCAGAACATCTATGAATGTACCACGTATTATGGGATATTTGTTGGCTTATCTTTATCAGAGCGTTATCATATATGGAAAGAAAATTACAAAACAGGATATAGAGAATGCATCAGAAAAATACTATGAAGATAATATAGATGCATTTTTTAGATCTAGTACATATTGTTTACTTTCCATAGAAGAAAAACGTGATATTGCACAACTGAAAAAGGTAAGAGATGCAATTGTGGGCCAAGCGAAAGAAATAAAAAGACAAATTGTAAAAGGTGAATTGACAGGAAGGTTGTACCAAAAAACAGCTCCATATAGTAGTCACTTTCATGTGCTACAAAATACTGAAAAGTATTTGGAATCGTTAGAATTGAATCATTTTATTACAAAATATGAGGAAAAATCAAATCGAGATGGGAAAAAAGTTAATGTTTATTGTTTGAATTATGGATTGGCAAAAAAGAATAATATCATATGGGGAAGAGCACAAGGAACCATATATAGAAAATATTTTATAGAAAGAATATTTAATTTCACATCATTAGTTTTAGAGCAAATTAGAGAAACAAAAGTGATAAAATGTACCAATCCAGCATGTGGACGTATTTTTGATGATAGCGAAATTCCTTTTTTAACATTTACAAGATTTCAGTGTCCAGATTGCCATTCAAAAGTAGAAACATATTCAAAAGTAGATGAAGAGATTGAGCATCAATTTCAGCAGGCAAATAAAATTCCACTAGTTAGCAAAGAAGAACTGGATATTATTTTAGAACTTAATAGAAGAAACGAGTTTTGTAAAGCCAGAGACATTGCGGAAGAAATAGATATGGAATCACGTCGGATTGCACAAATTTGCAAGAAACTTGATGAAGATAAAGGTATTGTGATTAGGAATAAGAGATGTAATCCATATGAGTATTGCACGTCAGAAATCGGAGAAAAATATTCGGATGTAGAAGTTTCATGATAATACTATGATAACAAAATCCCCCAAAACCACACGGACACAACGGAAAATCCGGATTTTTCCCCACAAATCACACGAAAAATCACCATTTGCACACCGCAATACACCGGTCTGATATCGTGAAGGTGGACGTACTGTAGGATCAGGACGTGTTGCTACAATCATCGAATAATTAAAAACACAGTAAAATCAAGGGATTGCAAGTTTGCAATCCCTTTTTTGATACTAGAAAAGTACTGCGCAGAGGTGTGATTTGTATCGAATCACATCTTTTTTAATGGTATAAATACATATGAAATATGGAAGTATTTTACAGGATGAATTGCCCTATGTGTGAAAAAAAGATTGAAAAAGATGTCAAAAAAATTTTGAAAATCTTAAAATTGGCAGAAGTGGACAGGCAGGGGAAATCATCGCTGCCTTATTTATCCCGGCAGGGTATTTTCCAAATGAAAAATTGAATGAACTTGTATCCCCGATACTTACCTATGTTTTACCTATTTTGATCAGATATACTGCAGGATTTAACATCTATGGCAAGCATGGAGGCGTTGCGGGAGCAATCGCAACCGTAGGCGTTATCGTCGGATCTGATGTTACAATGTTGATCGGCGGTATGGTTATGGGACCAATTGGAGCTGTTTTAGTTCGCAAGTTTGATAAGTGTGTGGAAGGGAAAATAAAACCGGGATTTGAAATGCTGGTAGATAACTTTTCGGTTGGTATTATTGGCGCAATCCTAATGGTAGTCGGATTGCTTGTTATCGGTCCGGTATACAGTGTAATTTCAAACTTCCTTATGGGTGCTGTAAATTTTGCAATGGAACATAATATTTTACAGTTAACACCGATTTTCGTAGTACCGGGACAGGTATTGTTCTTAAACAATGCAATCAATCATGGAATTTTATCACCATTGGCAATTGAACAGGCGGCAGAGATTCAGGAATATATAGAAAAATATGGAATTGAAGAGGCGGTTTCATATTATACAGGAATCGAAAAGAACGAGAGAATTTATCAGGAAATCGTAAGATATTATCAGGAAATAAATGCATAGAAAATCAGGAGGAATGAAAATGAAATTACAGTTAGCTTTAGATGAATTTAAATTAGAGGATGCGTTAAATGTTGCAGAACAGGTAAAAGATTACGTTGATATTATTGAAATGGGAACACCATTTATGCTTCACTATGGAATGGAATGCATCAAACGCTTTACAGAAGCGTTCCCGGATAAAGAAATCTTATGTGATGCCAAAATTATGGATGGCGGTAAATACGAATCGGATATGGCGTTTGATGAAGGGGCAGCTTATGTAACTGTACTCGGCGTGACGGATAATGCAACCATTCAGGGAGCTATGGAATCTGCAAATGCACATGGGAAAAAAGCGGTTGTAGATATGATTTGTGTGAAAGATATGCCGGCGCGCATTCAGGAATGTGAAAAAATGGGTGCGCATGTACTTGCAGTACATGTTGGAACCGATGCACAGGCACTTGGAAGAACTCCATTAGACGATTTGAAAACAATGAAAGAGAATGCGAAAAATGTAGAAATTGCGGTTGCAGGCGGAATTACAAGCAAAACCATCGACCGATATGTCGCATTAAAACCGGACATTATCATTTGCGGGGGTGCTATCGCACATTCTGATGATCCGATAAAAGAGGCAAAAGCAATTAAGGAAGCAATGAATCGATAGAAGAATATAGGAACAGATTAGGAGAAAAATGATGAGCAGATGTGAAAATGTATTTGCAATTTTAAATGAATTGAAAGAGAATGCAGAGAAAATTGATAATGACAGGGTATTGGAATTAGAAGAGTTGATTATAAATGCAAACCGCATTTTTATCGGCGGTGCGGGTCGTTCCGGATTTGTTGGAAGGGCGTTTGCAAATCGCATGATGCATCTCGGTTATACGGTATATTTTGTCGGTGAACCGACAACACCGAGCATTCAGGAAGGAGATTTGCTGATCGTAGGTTCCGGTTCCGGTACAACGGCAAGCCTCGTATCCAATTCTAACGTTGCGAAAAAGCAGGGAGCGAAACTTGCGACAATTACAATGTTCCCGGAACATACTATTGGAGCAATGTCGGATGTTGTTATTACAATTCCGGGAATTACGGAGAAGTACGCTGGTGAAGGCGGCGGCAGTGTGCAATCTTCCGGCTCATCCTTTGAAGAACTGACATGGATTACATACGATGCAATCGTTATGGACCTGATGAGGATTACGAATCAGAATGATACACAGTTATATGCAAGACATGCAAATATGGAATAAAAGACAGGGAGCAGCAGAATGAATGATTATACATTTTTAAGTCCTACCAGATTAATAGTGGGAAAAGAAGCAGAAAAAGAAACGGGAAAATGGATTAAAGAATTTGGCGGGACATGTGTTCTGGTACATCATGACAGCGGTTTTATCAAACAAAACGGCTTTGTCGATAAAATGATCAACATGCTGAAAGAAGATGGACTAAAAGTAGTTGAGCTTGGAGGCGTTGTTTCAAATCCGCATTTGTCAAAGGTATATGAGGGAATTGAATTATGTAGGAAAGAAGGGGTGGATTTCCTGCTTGCCATTGGAGGCGGAAGTGTCATCGATTCGACAAAAGCAATTGCTATGGGCCTTCCGTATGCCGGAGACGTATGGGATTTCTTTATTGAAGAAGATGGGATTCCACATGATGTGCCGAAAAAAAGCACGCCGCTTGGCGTTATACTTACGATTGCAGCGACCGGAAGTGAATGTTCCAACAGTTGTGTGATTACAAAAGCGGATGAGAATTTGAAACGTTTTTGCGATGATGATATTAACCGTGCGAAATTTGCGATTGAGAATCCGGAATTAACGATGACACTTCCGTCTTTCCAGACGGCATGTGGAATTATTGACATTATGTCGCATTCTATGGAACGATACTTTACACCGGAGAAGGAAAATGACATTTTAACCGATTATCTGTGTGAAGCAATTTTCCATACCTGCATGGACTGCGCGCGTATTTTAATGAAAGAGCCTGACAACTATGAGGCAAGAGCAAGTATTATGGTTGCGTCGTCGCTTTCGCATAATGGATTAACGGGAATGGGAAGAACCGGAGATTGGGCGTCACATTTTATTGAACATGAATTATCCGGTGAATTTCAGACGGTTACACATGGAGCCGGTCTTGCGGTTGTTACTCCGGCATGGATGAGATATGTATACAAAGACAATATGGATAAATTTGTAAAATGGGCAACCCGTGTTATGGGTGTATCCATGGATTATACAAATCCGGAATACACGGTCTTGGAAGCAATTGACCGACTGGAAGATTTCTTTAAACATTTAAATGTTCCGACTAAACTGGCGGAATGTCCGGGCGTAGGTAATATTGATGATGAAACATTATATCGTATGGCAAGACGCGTCCGCGTTGTACATGACGACGGAACCGTTGGATGGGTGAAACGGTTAACTACAGAGGACATTGTAAATATTTTTAAATTAGCCATGTAATAAAGGTATGTATAAATAAATTTTTGACATTTCCACAGATGCGTGCTAATATGATTATAGAAAAAGAGTGCTACCGATAGACGGTTAGTCCACATACTTATTGATTACAAAGATAACCGCTTAGTTTCAGACAGGGCGGTTATTTTTGTGGCTTATTATTATCCTTGCCAAAGGTATATCCAAGACCAAAGCAGGTTAAGCCGAAGCTTACCACCGCTATGAAGTCAACAATATTCATGGCTTAGCCCTCCTTTCCAGTGGATTCCCTTTCGGGTTTCTATGTAATCAGAGGGTCACAGTCCCTCTGTGGAAGGACTAACCGCCTACCGTTATGGTAGCACTCATATTTTGATTATAACAGCCGGAAACTGTCGGTGCAATATAAAATTGGCAGAGCGGAATCGAGGCTGTTGTACTGCGGAGCGAATATAGCAGCGATAAATCGAAAATCTATTATCGGAGGTTCCTATATGATTGATATACAAAATAAAAAGTATTGTCCATTATTAGAAGAAATCGAAGAATTTGTTAGTAATCCTGTATTTCATCAATTCTGTGCAGAGGTTAAAACAAAATATAAATGCAATGAAAAGATAGAATTTAGTTCTTGTAGTTGGGAGTATGGTTGGAATGTAAAGTTTAAAAAGGCAGGAAAGAGCCTTTGTACGATATATCTTAGAGAGGGATATTTTACTGTGTTGGTTGTTGTCGGACAAAAAGAAAAATCGGCAGTCGAGTCCATTTTGCACAAATGCACGCCGGAGCTAAGAGAGATTTATAGACAAACAAAAACGGGTAACGGACAAAAATGGCTGATGATTGATTTAGAAGATAAGGGGGAAATATATACGGATGTATTTCGATTGATTGACATTCGCAGAGGATAAAGAATAATTGCTGAAAAAGAATGTCTATGAATGTTAACAGAAAATAGTACTTTAATGATTTTAAGTTAACTTCTTATATGGAATTGTGGGCACATTATGCACAAAATCTTCATCGTGGAAATATGAAAATGAATGGCGACTTTTGCTGCCTGTGGATATATGTAAAATATATGACAATATGATACCATTCTTTCCAATAAAGGCAATTTATATTGGATGCAGAATGCATAGGGATAATAGAGAGTATTTATATTGTTTGGCAAAAAGTAAAGATATTAAAGTTTATGATATGTCTATGCATGAATATAATTTTGAACTTGAAGGTGAGTATTGCGAAGCCAATATAAATAATTATTTTCAATCAAAGGAAGAGAAGAGACAGAGAGAGTTAAGAGATAGTAAATATAAGTTTTGGAAATAAAAATCAAATAAGATACTAAGAAAATTAGAATCAGACTGAATAGAGTTTAAGACTGGGTGGAATCCTGATGATATCTACCATAGTGTCTGTGCATTTGCAAATGATTATAAATAATGATGGCGGCGGTTATATTGTTGTAGGTGTTGAGGAAGAAAATGGTGTTGCCAAGCGTCCGGTAAAAGGCTTACCTGAATATATGTTGGATTCAATACAGAAAGATATGTTGGGTTACAATAATTTGATTTCTCCACCCTACTTTCCACAGGGAATACCAGCAGAAGTGGATGGAAAATGGATTTTTGTAATTGTTGTCATAACAGGACAGCAGTGACCTTATAAATCACCAGAGCATGTAACAAGTAAGAAAGAGAAAAAGTACAATTATTATATTCGTTATCAGACGAGTTCTGTTAAGGCAAATAGTGAACAGGAGCGAGAACTGATTAATATGTCAGATCAAACACCATTTGATTGTAGAGCTAATCATAAGGCAACATTTGAGGATATTTCACCGGTACTGTTAGAAGATTATTTGAGAAAAATCGGTAGTAAACTTGCGAAACAGGTAAGGGAACGAATATTCTTAAGGTGTATGATGAAATAGAGAAAAATCAGATTTTTGGCACAAAAGAAATACTTGATTGTTCACAATCCACAGCAAGAGCAGTCATAGCAGGCAAAACTTAGAGACATGAAAGTTGTTAAAGAGGTGAATGGTAAAGGAAAGGGAAAGTATGTATTTATAGAATAAACATCAGGTATAGCGTATTGATGAATGTAAAAGCTCTATGTGTGGAGGTTAGGAGAAGGTAAAAACTGAATTGATTGAAGACACAAATCTAGATCAGAAATTGATTTCGTGGAGATGATGTAATATGAACAGATTTTCAGAAAAGGATTGGAAACTATTTCGCAGTAAGATAGCCGGATGGCAAGAGGCTTATATGGACAAGCTGAATAAAGAATATATGGCAATACTAAGCAGAGAGGGAAAGGCTTCGGAAAAATTTTGGAAGCTGGAGAAAAGAATTAAAGAGGATAAAAAGGATTGTGGCGTGCAATGTGAAATGAGCAGATCCAATCAGTTTTACATTATGCTGGAACTACTGAATGAGGGAGCAATAACTATAGATGACTTGGAAGATTTTAGCGATGATTTGAAAGAGACAATAAAACATTTTTTCAATAGATAAAACAGGGAGGTATGCCAATATGCGTGATTCAATAGAAAACATATCACAACTTCAGAAACAGTTGAATGAGTTGCAACTGGAAAATCAGATATTGAAAAATATATTGGATAAAGCAGGATTGTCATACCATAAGGAATTGTCAGCATTTAGACAAAATGATAGTAAGGAAGCTTATGATCCAGAACAGGGAAAAAGAATTATTCATCCGCAGGCAATAACAGAAAATATGGCAAACAAGTTCTTTTATATGTTCTGGGGAAGACAGGATGTTTATGCAAAGCGTAGTGTTAATAAAGAAACTGGAAAAGCAGCGTACTATCCTCAGTGTAGTAATTTCTGGACAAGTGTGTGTCATAAGAAGATAAAAGATGGTGTTAACTGTAAGGATTGCAAGAATCGTTCTTATAAGCCAATAACAAAATACGATATATTAAATCATTTGCAGGGAAATGCTTATAATGCATCTGATGTAATAGGTGTTTATCCACTTCTTAGCAATGGAACATGCAGGTTTATGATATTTGATTTTGATAATCATAATAAAGGAGCGGAGGAGAAGGATTTTGCAAATGCTGATGATACATGGATTGAAGAAGTTGAGGCAATGAGAGAAATCTGTGTGTTAAATGGAATAGATCCATTAGTGGAACGTTCAAGATCTGGCAAAGGTGCACATATATGGATATTCTTTGATAAACCGATAGCTGCTTTATTGGTAAGAAAATTTGGATTTGCATTGCTTGATAAGGGTGCAGAACAGGTTAATTTAAAATCTTTTAAATATTATGACAGAATGCTTCCGGCACAGGATTTGTTATCAGATAATAGTTCACTTGGTAATCTGATTGCATTGCCATTGCAGGGGAAGGCTTTGCAGGATGGAAATAGTGCGTTTATTGATGGCAACTGGAATGCATATTCTGATCAATGGGAGATTTTATTTAGAAAACCAAGATTATCACAGGAATTTCTGGAGGAGAAAATAAAAGAATGGTCAAATTCTATTGATGATATTGTCGCAGATGATGACGAAAGTGATAGGGAAAAACCATGGAACAAAATGCAGCATTTTAATAAAAATGATGTAGACGGGAAGATACATATTACATTATCAAATGGAATATATGTGGACAATACGAATTTGAAAGCATCTATGCAGAACAGAATCCGCAGAATGGCTGCAATCAGTAATCCGATTTTCTATAAAAATCAGGCAATAGGAGCATCAAATTATGATACACCAAGATGGATATATCTTGGAAAAGATCATCTGAGCGGATATATACAGATACCAAGGGGACTGCAGGATGAACTTCTGGAAAAGGTAAAAAAGGCAGATATTGATTATGACATAGAAGATGAGCGTCAGCAGGGAAGAAATATTAATGTGGATTTTATAGGTGAATTGCGCCCTGAACAGGATAGGGCATTAAAAGAGCTGATGAAATACGATAACGGAATACTTCATGCTGCAACTGCATTTGGTAAAACTGTGGTCAGTAGTGCGATAATTGCACAAAAGAAAGTGAATACATTGATTATATTGGAATCATCAGCATTGATAGAACAGTGGAAAGAGGAATTGGGAAAATTTTTAAATATTAATGAGGAACTTCCAACCTATGAAACTAAGACAGGAAGGGTATGGAAAAGAAAAAGTCTGATTGGAACATTGCAGGGAGCACATGATTCAATGACTGGAATCATAGACATTGCAATGGCAGGTTCGCTGTGCAAAAAGGGAGAGTATCATAATCTGTTGAATGAATACGGACTTGTGCTGGTTGATGAGTGTCATCATTCTGCTTCTGAAACAATAGCCAATGTTTTAAAAGAAGTGAAAGCAAAGTATGTATATGGTGTGACAGCAACTCCGAAAAGAGGAGATGGACTGGAAAAAATCAATTATATGCTAATTGGTCCTATAAGGTATAGCTATACGGCAAAAGAAAAAGCTAAGGAGCAGGGGATACAGCATCTTGTTTATCCACGCTTTACCAGGACTGTACCGCCAAGAGGTGTGATAACAGGAAAGATGCATCCTAATGAAGCATATGAGATTATTCATAATAATGATGTGAGAGATGAGCAGATTATTGAGGATGTGAAGAACTGTGTATCAGCAGGTCGTACTCCGGTTGTTTTGTCACGATACAAAGATCATTCACAAAAGTTGTACGAGAGATTAAAAAGCTATGCTGATTATGTGTTTCTTATGACTGGTAATAATTCTAAAAAGGAACATAGGAAAATTCTTGAGCAGATGCGTCAGGTTAATAATGATGAGTCTATGATATTAGTGGCAACAGGTTCTTTGGTAGGAGAAGGCTTTGATTTTCCAAGACTGGATACACTTTTTATGGCAACACCTGTATCATTCCGTGGTGTAGTTGAACAGTATGCAGGACGATTGAATCGTGATTATGCAGGTAAAGAAAATGTAATAATATATGATTATGTGGATAATCATATCCCGATGTTTGATAATATGTATATGAAGCGGCTGAAAGCATATAAACAGATTGGCTACGAGCTTTCTAGTGGCTTGAAGGCTGATAAACAGACGGTTAATGCAATATATGAGGGAGATAATTACAGAGAAACTTTCCATAAGGATCTACTTAATGCCAATAAAAATATAATCATTTCCAGTCCAGTCATCAGCGGACAAAAAGTTTATGAATTAATCAGCATGCTAAAGGAAAAACAGGCGGCAGGAGTTCAGATTACAATAGTTACATGGATGCCGGATTCCTATGGATTTGGTGATGCTGCATATTGGATGCAGCTACATGAAGATATGCGTAAAGCTGGCTTTTATATAAAAACAGTAGAAAAATTCTGTGAGAGGTTTGTTGTCATTGATCAGGAAGTAGTATGGTATGGAAATATTAATCTGATGGGGAAGGATAAGATAGATGATAGTATTATGAGAGTCATGAGCAAAGATATAGCAGGTGAATTGATGGAGATTACATTTGGATATAATGATAGAGAAGGAAGGTGTAATGTAAATGACTGAACAAGAATTTAAAGAGATATTACATAAAAAGGAAACGGATACAGTTGAATTTAAGTCTTGGGTTAATGCAAGAAATATGAAAGAAATTATATCGCTTGCGGTTGATGAATTGATAGCATTTGCAAATAGCAAGGGCGGAACTGTTTATTTTGGAGTAGAAGATAATCCGGTTGTGGTTACAGGATGTGATAGAAACTATGATGGGCAACGAATTATAGAGGGAATTTATGATAGAACCATTCCACCACTATTTACCGAAATATCAGATTTTGAGTATGAGGGAAAGCTCGTTATTGCAATATCAGTTAAAGCAGATGGAAAGACATATACAACTACGGATGGTAGATGTCTGAAACGATTGGGGAGAAATTCAAAGCCAGCATATCCTGATGAATTAAGTGCTGTATATTCTTCTGTTCAGAATCCGGATTTTTCAGGAAGAATTATTGGAGAGAGTACTCTGGATGATGTAAATAAACTGGAAGTGTACAGCTTAAAGGAAAAGCTGAGAGTCAGAGATTCTAAATCTACATTGCCGGATTTGGAGGATATTGAGTTTTTAAGAGATTTACAACTTGTAAAATATGATGGAGATGTAGAAAGACTAACGATTGCTGGGTTACTGTTCGTTGGAAAAGAAGCATCTATTCAAAGATTGTTACCGCAGGCGGAAGTTATATACCTACATTATTCAGCCGATAATTTGGAGGAATATGATGCAAGGCTAGATTTGAAGTTGCCGTTGATAAGCGTTATAGATAAGTTGACAGAGCGGGTACAAGCATATAGTAAGATAGAGAATATTCAGGTAGGATTATTCAGACTTGAAGTTGAGGATTTTCCTGAAAGGGTATTTCAGGAAGCATTGCTTAATGCGTTGTCTCATAGAGATTACCAGAGTAATGCTGCGATTTATGTAAAACAATACCCAGATCGAATAGTTATTGAAAATCCGGGTGGATTTCTTGATGGAATTACAGAGGATAATATTATAACTCATCCATCGATTCCCAGGAATAAACTAATAGCGGAGACACTTCAAAATTTGAAGTATGTCCAAAGGACAGGTCAGGGAGTAGATATTATTTATAAGGACATGGTTTCAATGGGCAAGTCATATCCAAGATATAGATCATTTAATGATGCAGTTTCGCTTACAATATTTAGTGCAATAGATAATACTGAATTTGTTAAGTTTATTACAGAAGTACAAGATAAAAATAGTAAAATTATGTCTTTGGCTGAGATGATGATATTAAGAGATCTTTTAGATAACAGAAAGGAACAGTTATCAGAGTTGTCGAGAAAAGTCCAAAAATCTCTGGATGAAACGAAAAAATCATGTAATGAACTGATTAGTAGTGGATTAATAGAGATTGTTGGAAAGGAATACATGCTGACAGCTAAGGTTTACGAAGCATTAAAGTCAGATGTGGAATATACAAGAGATAAGACAGTCCAGTATATCAAGGCTAAAAACATGATTTTGGAGTATTTACAGACAAATGACCAGATAACATCTGCTAAAATACAGGAGATGTGTGGATTTACTAAACAACAGGCAAGAAGTGTTATTGATAAGATGAGAAGTGAGAAATTGATTAACTTAAAGGGCAAAGGACCAGCAGCTAGATATGTTATATTTGATGGATTGAGTGATAATTGAGTTTTGGGTAAAATAAAACTCAATAGAAAACTCAATTAAAACTCGTTATAAAACACAGATGTATGAACAGATACAATGATCCTGAATTATTCACGGAGTAATCTCTAACCTAAAGATTGCTCCATGAATCCCCCAAAATGGTCTTTGCAGCCATATCTTCTCTCAGTTCGCCAGAAAAAGGGCATAAAATCCCTCTGATTGGTTTTTGAGCAATGATTCGGCTGTCAAGGTTCGTTAACAGTTGCTATTCCAGCTGTACGTTCAGCTTACCGATCTCAGAAAGGGTATCATGGAACTCTTCTTTGTACGGGCAGCTGCTACACAGCTTGAATGTGATATATCTTGCTGAATGAACTACTTTTGCAGCAATCTTCAGCACTTTTAAACGGACGGTATCAATGCGTTGTTTCCGCATTTTGGCTGATAACACGATTCGCCTAAACCAATTAAATATGTTATAGGCAAGAGCATGTACCTGAACCCTGTTTGCGTTTACTATCCGGCTGTGACTGCTCACCGCGGAGAAATTAAAACCGGATTTGCTTTCTTTGATAAAGTTTTCCATCAGGCCTCTTTTGCAGTAAAATTTGACGATGTATTCCGGTGAGGAATCCATGTTTGTAACGATAAAGGTATACATGTAAACCATTTGGTTTTCTGGCTTCTCCACCTTGCATACAACGCGTCTTTCATAAGGCCATGGACCAGCTTTGTACAGGAATTCACCATAAACCACAGCGTAGTCTACCTTGTTATTTTGCGTTTGCTCCGTAAGCTCATCTGCAAGATATGCTGCTTTTTCGCGGAGAATGTGATTTTATTTCCATCGGATGACATAGCTTGTTCCATTTTCCTCGCACTGCTTATAGAGATCAGGAGTTGCAAAGCCACTGTTACCGCGAAGCAGAAGCTGGATGGTTGGATAATCATTCAGGTACTCGTCCAGAACCGGCTGCAGGAAATCAGTTACACCAGTGCAGGAATAAGCCGCCCCATCACGGAGCTGGATTTTTATCAGGTCACCAGTGATTCCGTCATAACAGACAAGCGGATAATAACCATTCCTCTGATAATGAAAGTTAAATGCCCTGCCTTCCTGTTTACCGTATGCTGCAAGAAGAGTGGAATCCAGATCCAGGATTACTGCTTGTGGCGTTTGGATGCTGTAAATCCTTTTTCTGAGTATCCGGCTGATTTCCAGGAACTGCTTTAAAGTGTCTTCATCCATGCGGTTAAAAAATCTTGATACGGTTGGTTGAGATGCTAACGCAGTTTTATCAAGTACAGCTTTAAAAACCGGATCATTGGTCAGTTCATCTGAAGCATCATCTTCAAAGTAACCGGCCATGATCATATATATCATCTGGAGAAGGTTATCCCTGTCCGTATGATATCGAAATACTGCAGAATCATTGGTCTTAAATGAACGATTTAAAAGCCGTTCAATGCCAAGTTTGCTTATGAATTCTTTGATGAGGAGTAAGCCTGCATTGGAGGATAGGTCTCCTCCATCAAAATTTATTTTAATTTGCCTATTGCTTTCAAGGGTTAAGGTGTTTACAATACTCATAAAGGGCTCCTTTGTTGGTATTTATTTTGATTTGACACCTTAATTTTACCACAAATGGATGCCCTTTTTCATTCACTTAACAAGTGAAACGCAATATACAATAAAAATATAGTAACTATGTGGCTTTTAGCCGTGTTCACGGCTTTGCCATGAATAATTCAGGTTTATTATAGTATTCATGTAAAATTGACCAAAGATATTATCGTTTAACGATTTATTTTTGGTCAATTTTGTGATATTATAAAATAATACAGAATATACGAAAAAATTATTAAGGGGTGACATAAAATGAAAAAAATTCTGTTTTCTCCAATCGGCGGGACGGATCCAATTGCAAACGATCATGATGGAGCGATGCTCCATATATGCAGAGTCTATCAACCGGATATTGTTTACTTATACTTATCACAGGAAATGGTGGAGGCACATAAAAAAGATAATCGATATTTATATTGTCTCGATCAACTGGAGAAGAAGCTGAATCATAAATTTGAAACCCACATGCTTTTTCGCGAAGATCTCAAAGATGTACATTTATTTGATACATTTATTGATGAGTATCAAAAGATTCTTTGTGATATTCAGAATGAAAATGAAAACGCAAAGATATATTTAAATGTATCATCCGGAACACCGGGAATGAAAAGTGCTTTGCAGATTTTAGCATTAACGCTGCCAGGTGATATTATACCAATCCAAGTTACAACTCCTGTGAAAAAATTGAATCCTCATGAAGAAGATCATGATGATTATGATGTAGAGTATTATTGGGAATTAAACGAAGATAATGAGGATGAATTTCATAATCGCTGCAAAGAGTCACAGCACAAATATCTGTTAGATGAATTTAAAAAACAAAATATGATTAAACACATCAAGTCGTATAATTACATAGCAGCAATTCAGGAAGCAGAGTCTTTGGAAAATCCTTTATCTGACGAAGTAATGGCATATTTGAAAGCGGCATACCATAGGAGCCAATTAAATCAATATGGAATTAATCAGGAATTGGGCAATAGAAAGTCAGATATCATGCCAATTCGAAATGAAAAGTACCGTAATATTTTTGAATATCTTCTTACTTTGCAAATAAAAGTAAAACGGGAAGAATATGTTGATTTTATGAGGGGCGTGACACCGGTAATTTTGGATCTCTTCTTAATTGCTCTAAAAGAATATTGTGAAATTGATTATAAAAATTATATAAAAAAAGTACGAAACGTAGAAAAATGGGATTTAGAAAAAATCAATGATGATGCCAGATTAAAGAAAGTAAATTGTTTTAGGGATAATTTTGGTCTCATCAATATATATTCTTCAAATGTACTTCCATTTATTGAGAAGTTTTCGAGAAGTAATCAAATTGCAGAATTGAGCAAAAATCTCAGGGCAATTGATGAAAAAAGAAATCTTTCAGCTCATGAAATTGTATCAATTACAAGAACTTGGATTGTGAAGAATACAGGGTATTCACCGGAAGAGATTATGGATATGCTTCAAAAATATGCGATGATGCTTCCGCTTGGAATAAAAAAAGAGTATTGGAATTCTTATGATGATATGAACCGGAAGATCATTGAGATGATTAAAAGGGGATAATATGCTGGCAAAATTAGAATTATATATAGAGTATCAATATAAAGAAAAATTATCATATCAGATTTCTTCCAATATGCACGGCATTATTATGGATCTGATTGATACAAATTATGCGGATGAATTACATAAAGATGGAAGAAAACCATTTCATCAATATATACGAAAGATGACAGAGAACAATTTTTTATGGGTAATCTGTACTTTAAATCAAGAGGCAAAAGAAAAGATTATCGATATTTTGGCAACAAAGAACGAACTTTATATGAGGCATAAGGACTTAAAGTTATACATAGTCAGACGCAATTTGAGCGTAATAACTTATGAAGAATTGATTCAGAAATACTACTTTCAGGAACAGCCCAGAGATATTACGATACAGTTTATGACACCGACAGCTTTTAAAAGCCATGGGAAATATGTTTTTATACCGGATACAAGATTCATATTCCAAAGTTTGCTTAATAAATATGATTCATATTCTACAGATACAAAAGTTGGAGGAGTAGAGATCGTAGAACATTTTGAGCAGTATTCTTTTATAAAAAAATATCGCCTGAATAGTGTTCGATTTGCCTTGGAGGGAATATGGATTTCAGCATTTCTTGGTGAGGTTACGATTCACATAAATGGTCCCAGTCAAATGGTTAATCTTGCACATATGCTTGCAGCATATGGGGAATATGCCGGTGTTGGAATAAAATGTTCTTTAGGAATGGGAAGCATAATGAAGAAGGAGAGGATATTACGTGACAGATAAACAGTTGGAGATTGTTATTGGTGGATTACTTCATGATGTTGGAAAAATTTTATATCGATATAATGATGGAAGATCACATGGAGAAAGCGGATATGAATTCTTAAAAAAAGAAGCTGGAATTAAGAATACGGAGATTCTTCATCAGGTGAGATTTCATCATGCTTCGAATTTGGGGAAAGCTTCTATTAAAAATGATTCTTTAGCATATATAACATATATTGCAGATAATATTGCGGCAAGGATGGATCGGAGAAATAAGCCGGATGCAGCAAAAGGTTTTGTAAAAGATCAGCCGTTAGAAAGTGTATTCAATATATTGAATGGAAATCGGGGAGATTCTTGTTACCATCCAATGCTGTTGGACGAGCAGAATGGAGATATGAATTATCCGACAAATAAAAAGATTCAATATTCCGAGGTGTTTTATTCTAATGTCAAACAAAAATTGCTAGAGTGCTTGAATGAATTTGAGTATTCAGATCAATATATCAATTCACTATCGGAAGTTTTAGAAGCTTGTTTTACTTATGTGCCATCCTCCACCGCGAGAGATCAATTGGCAGACATATCCTTATATGATCATGTGAAAATAACAGCGGCAGTTGGAAGTTGCATTTATCAATATGCTGAATCAAAGGAGATAGTAGATTATAAAGAAGAATTTTATAAAAATGCGAAAAAATTTTACCAAAAAGATGCATTTTTGCTTTATAGCATGGATGTTTCCGGAATTCAGGATTTTATTTATACGATCAGCAGTAAGGGAGCATTAAAAGGACTTCGTTCGAGATCGTTTTATTTGGAGATTATGATGGAACATTTGATTGATACGCTGCTTGATAGAGTATCGTTGTCCAGAGTGAATTTAATTTATTCCGGAGGTGGGCATGCTTACCTTCTTCTTCCAAATACAGAAAAAACAAAGCAGATTGTAAAACAGTTTGAAGAAGAGATCAATCAATGGTTTTTAGATAATTTTGATATTGCATTATATGTGGCCGGCGGTATGACAGAATGCAGTACGGAGTCATTATGCAACATTCCTGAAGGAAGTTATAAAGCAATTTTTCGAAAAATTTCAAATGATATTTCATATAAAAAAATGCACCGATATACCCCAACTCAAATCATTCGAATGAATCAAAAAGAGACGTCAGCCGGAGAGCGGGAATGCCGTATTTGCAGGCGATCGGACAGATTGATCAATGGGGATCAGTGTGAAATATGTTATGCATTGGAAGCAATGTCCAGGGAAATTTTATATGGCACATTTTTTACTGTCTTAAAAAAGAAAGAGGAAAATGCACTGCCTCTGCCGGGAGATTACTGGCTTGTATCGGACAGGAAAGAAAAAGTAAAAAATCGAATGCAGGAGGATAACGATTATATTAGAACGTATGGAAAAAACAAGTCATATATAGGTAATCATGTTGCGACAAAGCTTTGGGTAGGTGACTACGTAAAGGGTGATACTTTTGAAGAACTGGCAAAAGCTGCGACAGGTGTGAATAAGATTGCAGTTATGAGAGCAGATGTGGATAATCTGGGAAAAGCATTTGTGTCCGGGTTTGAAAGTGGGCAGATGGGTAATCAATACGTTACACTATCTCGGACTGCAGTATTCTCAAGAAAATTATCCATGTTTTTCAAATATCATATTAATTCAATCTTAAAAAATGGAAAATATAATATTGTTGATCTGACAAAAGAAGCGGGAACACGTAACATTGTTATCGTATATTCAGGTGGTGATGATGTATTTGTAATTGGAAGCTGGAACGACGTGATTGGATTTGCGATTGATCTGTATCAAGCATTAAAACGATTTACACAAGGAACATTAACGATTTCGGCTGGAATCGGATTATATCCGGCAAAATTCCCAATTGCAGTTATGGCACAGCAGACGGGTATGTTAGAAGATGCAGCAAAGAATTTAGAAGGCAAAGATGCGGTGGCTTTATTGGATGAAAGGTATTTATTCCATTGGCAGGAATTGATCGAAGGAGTTTTGGAGCAAAAGCTTTCATTGTTAAAAGAATATTTTGATGAATTTGAAGATAAAGGCATGAACTTTCTTTATAATATGCTGGAATTTATTCGGAACCGTAACAAAGATAAAATTAATATTGCAAGGTATGCTTATCTGTTAGGAAGAATTGCTCCGGATAATCGAAAATTAAGGGAAGAAAAAGCAAAGCAAAGAAAAGAATTGTATGAACATTTTTCTAAAACTATGTATCAATGGATCAGAAGTGAAAAAGATGCAGAGGAACTGGAGATGGCAATTTATCTGTATGTATATATGAACAGGAAAGAGGAGGAGAAGGATGAGGCTTAGTAAAGATACCTATGTTGATGCAGCTGAGAATGTAATAAAATCATTACGTGTGGAGAAACGGGATGGCACTTATGAAATCAAAATGACTACTTCAAAAATAAGAAATATTCTATCCATGGTAACGGAATTGTATAATGATGTCATACATACACCCGGTGAAGAGCTGGATGACGATATAGTACAGCGAATACAGTATCTGAGATTGAGGATTGCTTATGAAGCAGGAAGAGAGGAAACAGTACGAGAATTCGTTAAAAAAACAAAGATTTTAAATTATGTAAAGCAAATAGGAAATAAAAAAGCAAATTTTTTATTATTTGTCAATTATATGGAAGCATTGGTGGCATATCACAGATATTACAGAGGAAAAGATCAATAGGAGGGGCAGTATGTTTGGGAAAATTTTAATTCAGGGAACAATCGAGGTTGTTACGGGAATGCATATAGGAGGAGCATCAGAATTTGCGGCGATCGGGGCGGTTGATTCTCCGGTAATCCGAGATCGTTATACGGATAAACCGATGATACCGGGAAGCAGTTTAAAAGGGAAAATGAGAACATTGATGGCAAAAAGTTTTTCAAATTCTGCTATGCTGCAGGAGCATAATAAAGATCCGGAAATCATATTGAGACTTTTCGGATCGTCTGAGCCTGATAAAGCAAAAATCAGAGAAAGCCGTCTTATTTTTTCTGATATGTTTCTGCAAAATGAAAAAGAATTGAAAGATATTGGAATTTCCTTTGTTACAGAAGTAAAATGTGAAAATTGGATCAATCGGTTGACAGCTGTAGCGACTCCACGGCAGATAGAACGGACGATTCGCGGCACAGAGTTTGGAATGGATATTGTCTATAATATCATGGAAGAGGATGAGATTGAGGAAGATTTTAAGGCAATTGCAGAAGGCCTCCGTTTACTCCGATATGATTATCTGGGTGGGAATGGTTCCAGAGGATATGGAAAAGTAAAGATTAAAGATCTGAGTGCATATTGTGTGGTTGGAGATGTTGATCAATCTATGATTGAAGTGTGTAATCAGGTATTAAAGGAAAGATAAGTATGAAATATAAATTATTAAAGATGTACTTTCATACAGGAGTTCATATTGGGAACGGAATGTTGACAGATGGAAATTCGGTGATCTATGCGGATACCTTATTTTCTGCACTCTGCCATGAAGCGTTACTATTGCCGGATGGCGTTGGACGATTGTATCAGGTGTTTCAACAGGGAAGATTAAGAATTTCAGATGCAATGCCATATGTTCGGGATAATTATTATGTGCCAAGACCGATGATCGTGATTCAATCGGAAGAAGGAGATTCGAAAAAGAAAAAGGCATTTAAAAAACTGAAATATATTCCAATTCAGAAGATGGACCAGTATGTGAAGGCGAAATTGGATGCCGAAAAAGAAGTTGATGAATATTCCGGATTTGCAGCATATGAAATGAGAACCGGAGCGAACATTACTCGTGAAGATGATGCAAAGCCATTTCATGTTGGCGTCTGTCATTTTAAAGAAGGGTGTGGATTATATGTCTGTATCGGATATACGGAAGAAGATGATCTGGAGTATTTATTGACTTTGTTTGAATCTTTAGGATTTACGGGAATCGGTGGAAAAAAGAGTGCCGGATTGGGCAAATTTAGTATCATGCCTGAAAATTGTCCGAATGAATTTTGTGATAGATTTGACAATCAGCATTCATATGATACGTATATGAGTTTGTCGCTGACATTGCCAAAAGAAGATGAAATGGAGGCAGTGTGTGAAGGTGCAAATTATCTGTTGAAAAAGAGAAGTGGATTTGTAGCATCGAATACGTATAGTTTAGAATTTCAGAAAAAGAAGACGATATATATGTTTGATTCGGGTTCGATATTTCGACATCAATTTGAAGGAGATATTTATGATGTATCAAACAAAAACAGTCATCCGGTTTATCGATATGCGTATCCTTTCTTTATGGGAGTGACTGAAGTATGAATAATTATTTAGAGCATTATATGATTGAATTAAAGACACTTGCACCGGTTTTTATTGGATCAGGTGAGGTGATTGGAAAAAAAGAATATCTATATGATTACTTTAATAAAAAAGTATATGTATTCCGTAGACAGGATTTATATCGCTATATTGTGGAGAAGAAATTATCAGTACAATATGAAAGGTATTTATTACAGGAAAATATGGATTTATATGCCTGGATGAAGAAGCAGGGATTGCGAAGAAAAGACTATGAAAAGCAGGCATTTTATCAATTAGATTGTTCGGATGCCGAATTTAATAAGCGTACAAAGGAAATTCATTTATTTGTAAAAGATGCATATGGGAATCCATATATCCCGGGAAGCAGTTTAAAGGGGGCGATACGTACTGCGTTATTAGGATGGAAAACAATAAAAAATAAGCAGGTTCAGCCAATCGCAAAGGAAATTTATGCAAAAAGCAAAGTCAAAAATAAAAGCCAATTGGAGGAAAATCTGGATCCTAGGATAAGTCAATTGGAAGCGGATATTTTTCATACGGTTAAACGGAAAAATATTAATAAGGAAAATGCTATATGTGATGAACTTGCCGGATTAAGGATCAGTGACAGCCGACCGTTATTGGTAAAAAATCTTACGTTATGTCAAAAGATAGACCAGAACATAGAAAAAAAGCAGAAAAAAATGCCATTATTGAGAGAATGCTTAAAGCCAAATACAAAAGTGGCGTTTGAATTGACAATTGACACTTCTATATGTCAATATAAAGTGGAAGATATTTTAAATGCAATCGATGCAGTGTTTGAGAGAGAACAGGTGCATTACAGACGGTTGGGTTATTCTCTTGAAGAAACCGATCATACACTGTTGTTGGGAGGAGGAAGCGGATTTGTCAGTAAGACAATAGAATATGATATGTTCACGGAAAGAAATGCGGTAGAAGTAATTTCGAATATCATGATGGTGACACATCAAAAGCATGGGCACGACGAAGACAGAAGCAGGATGGTATCACCACATATATTGAAGATGACAAAATATGCCGGACGGGATTATCATATGGGATTATGTGATATCAATATAAAGAAAGCGGATTTTTAGACGCATTTGATAAAATCTTGAAATTTACGGGATATAAAGCAAAAGAAATACTTATTTATCTAAAAAATCTTTTTCCGACGCAAAGTGGGTTTTCCGACCGCTTGTAGAGAGGAATTGCAAAGAGAGGATTTAGATAGATAAGTCCCCGAATGGGGACGGAAACCGTAATTTATTTAATTTTGTTTTGCTTTATAAGCTATTTAGATAGATAAGTCCCCGAATGGGGACGGAAACTGTTACTTTTCCATTGTATTCGTTCTCAACGATCCATTTAGATAGATAAGTCCCCGAATGGGGACGGAAACGAGTATCTGTCATACCATTGTTCTCCATTTATTTAGATAGATAAGTCCCCGAATGGGGACGGAAACCATACTCGCCCTCGAATCGTTCCAGCAAAGAAATTACCGAATTTAGATAGATAAGTCCCCGAATGGGGACGGAAACATATACTCGTTTAGACATATCTATTTCCTTGGCTGATTTAGATAGATAAGTCCCCGAATGGGGACGGAAACTATATGAAGGTTTTTATTTATTTATTTATTTGTGATTTAGATAGATAAGTCCCCGAATGGGGACGGAAACACAATTTTATTCTTTGATACATCAAAAGAACATGTCCTCAATTTAGATAGATAAGTCCCCGAATGGGGACGGAAACAGTAGAGCAGAGTTACTGTTGGATGGACTTCCGGATCATTTAGATAGATAAGTCCCCGAATGGGGACGGAAACAAAAAATACATGAACCTTCCATACGCGACCAATTCTTATTTAGATAGATAAGTCCCCGAATGGGGACGGAAACTCTCCTTCGTCTGTGATACATCGTAAGTGTTCTTTATTATTTAGATAGATAAGTCCCCGAATGGGGACGGAAACGGAGAAAGAAGGAAACTGTTGGAAATGGCCGGATTTTATTTAGATAGATAAGTCCCCGAATGGGGACGGAAACTTTAACGGATAATTTCAAAAACAAAAGAATGACTGCATTTAGATAGATAAGTCCCCGAATGGGGACGGAAACTAAGGGTGCCCGATTAACTATTAACTGGTGAGGTACGATTTAGATAGATAAGTCCCCGAATGGGGACGGAAACAATGTATCTCTGAAAAACATTGATAGATCAAGAATTTAGATAGATAAGTCCCCGAATGGGGACGGAAACAGCTGTTATTTCATTCTAACCCCAGCTGGTGGGAGATTTAGATAGATAAGTCCCCGAATGGGGACGGAAACGCTTTAACGCCGTGCCTTTTCGTCTACGTGTTACCTATTTAGATAGATAAGTCCCCGAATGGGGACGGAAACTATTTTCTAAAAATTTTTTCACATGTTTTTTCAATTTAGATAGATAAGTCCCCGAATGGGGACGGAAACCAGAACCATACCCCGCGTTTATCTTTTCCGTACACGATTTAGATAGATAAGTCCCCGAATGGGGACGGAAACAAACGAGACGACTAATATCATCCCGCTTATCTGCTCTAATTTAGATAGATAAGTCCCCGAATGGGGACGGAAACCGTAAGTATATTGTAAGTATATCGTAAGTTTTTATTTATTTAGATAGATAAGTCCCCGAATGGGGACGGAAACTCAAGATTCTTATACGGTCCGTTTACAATGGAAAATTTAGATAGATAAGTCCCCGAATGGGGACGGAAATGAAGATGCCCATAAAGAACATTTTTGTAGAGACGATTTAGATAGATAAGTCCCCGAATGGGGACGGAAACGGGTTATTTGTCGGTCTGCCCATTTTCTTTTTCATTATTTAGATAGATAAGTCCCCGAAAGGGAACGGAAACACAAGTATCGGTGTCAGTGCCAGCCAAAATGTTAAAAATTTAGATAGATAAGTCCCCGAAAGGGGACGGAAACACTCATGTTGAGACCTCTTTATGTGCTTTTCTATAAAGAGATTTGAATGAATAAATCCTCGTAAGGGGACGGAAATATTTCCGATAATTTGTAACCAGATAATATTATCTTTGTTTTACAGGAGAAAAAATGAGCTATTTATATGTAATTGAGCATGGTTCGGTAATCAGTATTTCGGGCGGATATTTTGTTGTTAAATACAAAAGCGGAATGGAAAGGAAAATTCCGCAGGATTTGTTAGAGGCAATTTCAATTTTTGGAAAAGTTTCTATGACGACACAATGTGTAGAAGAATGTTTAAAAAGAGGGGTTGTTGTGAACTTTTTTTCTAAAAGAGGAAGCTATTTTGGCAGGTTGTCATCTACGAGGCATATGAATATCTTCCGACAGAAGAAACAATTTTATTTATCTGAAGACGAACAATATTGTTTAGAGCTTTCTAAGAATATGATTCGAGCCAAAATACACAATCAAAAAGTTGTTCTTAGACGATACATAAAGGAGAATAACGATAATATGAAGGCTTATATTCAAAATATGAACATTGCAGAACATAAGATAGATTCCTGTAAAAGTTATAATGAGATTATGGGATTTGAAGGATTTGCATCAAAGAATTATTTTAAGGGATTATCGGAATTGGTGGCAGATGATTTCAAATTTAATGGAAGGAATCGGATGCCTCCACGAGATCCGTTTAATAGTCTGTTAAGTCTTGGATATACAATTCTGATGTATGAGATTTATGGATGCATCGAAAATAAAGGTCTGCATCCTTATGCAGGATTTTTGCATAAGGACAGGGAACGGCATCCAACGCTGGCAAGTGATTTGATGGAAGAATGGAGAGCAGTAATTGTTGATTCCGTTGTTTTAAGTCTGATTCAGGGCAATGAGATAAAAAAAGAAATGTTTTCAACAGATACGGAGACAGGCGGTGTCTTTTTAAATAATGATGCGATGAGAATTTTTATAAAAAAGATGGAAAGAAAATTGTCTACAGAGATGAATTATTTGTCATATACATCATATAGAAGCAGTTTTCGAAAGGGTTTATGGCTTCAGACGGGACAACTTGTAAAGGCAATAGAGCAGGAAGATCCGAATATTTATGAACCAATACGAATTCGATGAGGAGTGCTTATGAAAGAGATAATAGAAGATTATTTTATGGAGGAAAGTATTCGGGAGCATAAGAAAAAATATCTGATATTGATTATCTACGATATTGTTGAAAATCGCAAGCGTACAAAACTGGCAAAATATTTAGAACAATATGGTTTTCGTGTTCAGAAATCAGCATTTGAGGCAAGGATGACACAGAGTAAATATCAAAAATTGGTTTCTGAAATTGGAAAGTATGTTGGAGCAAATGATAGTATACGAATTTATAAATTAAATGGTTATGAGGAAGTAAAAACATGGGGCGATTTTCAACAAATAGATGATGAGGAGGTTATCATCATCTAAATTTTCAAAACGATTTTTCCCACTTGACCTTTTCTCTCTCGTTTTCTATAATTAGAACCAAAATCGAAAGAACAGGGAGAGAACAGATGATAAAATTAGTAGTGAGCGATCTGGATGGAACGCTGATTCCGGAAGGAACGCAGGATTTTCAGCCGGGTTTTTTTGAAGACTTGGAGAGACTTTTGGATAGAGGATACAAGTTTTATGCTGCAAGTGGGCGTCAGTATGTGAACATATGCGATGTATTTGGAAAGTATGCAGATCGGATTGGCTATCTTTCGGACAATGGTGCTGTTGCGACAGAGCATGGAGAGAAGATTTTTGTAGAGACGATTCCGCAGGAACTTGCGATGGAGATGGCAGAATATGCACAGAACATAGATGCGGTGGATATTTTGATTTCCGGTGTGGAGAAGTGCTATTTCTTTCCGAAGACGGAGTGGTTTAAGAATTACATATTGAATGATTATGGACTTCCGACGGAGATGCCGGAGAAGATTCGTGATATCGATGAGCCGATCATTAAAATATCGATGAACATCTATGACTATGAGAAAAATGCGGCAAGAATTAAGAGAGATTTATCGGATCGGTTTGGGGAATATGCCGATGTTCTGGCGACGGGAAATGCATGGCTGGACTATCAGATAAAGGGCAGCGGAAAAGGGAAGGCACTTCGGGAGGTTATGAAGTTAAAAGGACTGAAGCCGGAAGAAGTCATGGTCTTTGGTGATAATCAGAATGATATTTCAATGTTTGAAGTGACAGCGAACAGCTATGCGAAAGCAAATGCGAAGGATGATGTGAAAGCGGCAGCTTCTTATGTATGTGAGAACGTAACGGATGTCTGGCGGGAAAAGTTATTTGTGTAAGGAGAATACGATGTTAGAAGCAATTATATTTGACATGGATGGCGTATTGTTGGATTCGGAATCGATGCATTATGACGTGCTCAGGGAGATGATGAATACATATGGGTATGATTATACCCCGGAACATTTTCTGGAATATTGCGGGATGTCTGAAAAAATGGTTTGGCCGATTTTTTTAAAAAGGGCGGGACTGGAAGATTTAGATCCGGACACTATGTTGGAACGGCATCAAAGCCTGTATCAGATAAGGCGGAGAAGGGAAGGACTTCCTGAATTTCCGGGATTGAAAAGCTTTTTGGAAAATTTAAAACAGGCAGGATATAAGATTGCGGTGGCATCGGCATCTTTACCGGAAGTGATCGTAGAGAACCTGCACTTGCTTGGGATTGAAGAATACTTCGACGCGGTCGTGTCGGCGGTGAACTGTAAGCATGGAAAGCCGCAGCCCGATGTCTTTTTGCTTGCGGCTGAACAACTTGGAGCGGAGCCGGCAGATTGTCTTGTGGTGGAAGACTCGATGAATGGAATCCGGGCAGCCCAAAATGCACGAATGCCGTATGTTGGCTTTGCGGGAGCGCGGGTCCGTCCGAATCTTACGGATGTGAAGTTTGTATTTGATGACTATAGAAATATAGATACCGATATGATTCGTTATTGGCATAAAAATCAATAAAGAAGTGAAAAGGAACTTAAATCAGGAAGTGAAATATTTGAGTTCCTTTTTTCGTTCGTTAAAATATTATTTTGGATTGTTCAATAAACTTAAATATTATGATAGAATCTAAAATATGAATGAAGGAACTAAAATGATAAGGAAGGATAAAAATTATGATAGATGAGAAAAAGACAGAACTTTTTGAGAATACGCCGATTCCAAAGGCGGTCGCACAGCTGGCAGTTCCGACGATCATCGGCTGTCTTGTTATGGTAATCTATAATCTTGCGGATACCTATTTTGTTGGAATGGTCAATGATCCGGTGCAAAATGCGGCGGTAACGCTTGCGGCGCCGGTTTTGCTGGCGTTCAATGCGGTCAATAACCTGTTTGGTGTCGGCAGTTCGAGCATGATGAGCCGGGCACTTGGCAGGAAGGATTATCAGACGGTTTATCAGAGTTCTGCATTTGGGTTTTATTGTGCGTTGGTCTGCGGACTTTTGTTTTCGTGTCTGTATACGTCATTTCAGCAGCCGTTTTTAAATCTGCTTGGAGCGGATGCGGTGACGATGGAGGCGACCGGTGCCTATCTGAAATGGACGGTTACGTGCGGAGCAGTTCCTGCCATCTTAAATGTTGTTTTGGGCTATCTGGTTCGTTCGGAAGGATCCGCATTTCACGCGAGTATCGGAACGATGAGCGGATGCCTGCTCAATATTGTGTTGGATCCGTTTTTTATTCTGCCATGGGGACTGGACATGGGAGCTGCGGGTGCCGGTTGTGCGACATTTCTGGCGAACTGTTTTGCATGTACATATTTCTTTGTGCTGTTATTTAAAAAGAGAGGAAAAACCTGCGTGTGCATCAATCCGAGAATGCTGAAACTACGAAAAGAAGTTGTGATCGGAGTTATGGCAGTTGGAATTCCGGCATCGATTCAAAATCTGCTTAATGTAACCGGAATGACGATACTCAATAACTTTACCGCGGCATTTGGCTCGGATGCGGTTGCGGCAATGGGAATTGCATAGAAGATCAATATGGTACCGTTATATGCGGCTCTCGGCATTTCGCAGGGGATTATGCCGTTGATCAGTTACAATTATGCGAGCAAAAATGTAAAGC
>Ga0129309_1000354_pt1 | contig 37393 bp, 31 predicted proteins | sample L1105metagenome_FD_94439 | JGI IMG/M metagenome (GOLD analysis project Ga0129309, IMG submission 94439) | Ring-tailed lemur group fecal microbial communities from Wisconsin, USA - L1105 metagenome | ecosystem: Host-associated > Mammals > Digestive system > Large intestine > Fecal | place: USA...
GCGTTTCCACGAAGTATATAAACGGAACCGGCGGCACCATCACCGTGGCGAAGGATGCGGCGCTGGATGTGACGCTGTACTCCAACTCCACGACTTCTGCCATCGCTCTGCAGGCTTATGGCGACGTTGCCCTGAACGGCCGGGTGCAAATCGAACAGCATTACACCGGCGACAGCGGCGCGCCCACCAATCAGAACTGGAAAAGCGTGAACAACAGCTCCGGCGGCATTTCCATCGGGACAGACGCTGACATCACTGTGACGATGCCCACCGGCGTGGGCAACGGACTGAGCAGCGCAAGCCTCGAGGCCAATGGTGGTCAACCCATCGGAGACGGTTGGACGAATGCCACGGCGGATGCGCAGTATTTTGAAAACGAGGTCTGCCTTGTCACCCAGTCTGATCAGTACAACGGCAGCTACGCCGAATACGGCTACTGCAAGCTGGCGGCTCCTCTGACCTTCGAGGACAGCGCCGACTATGACATCCCGGCGGGCAACACCGGCGCGGCCTACACGGTCTCCACTCCTCTTACTGCCACCGGCGGCAGCGGCAGCTACGTCTACGAGCTGACCGGCACGATCCCCAGCGGGCTGTCCATCAACAACGAGAACAAGCTGACCTACACCCGCACGGCGGCGGCCGGCGCCACCACCGCCACCGTCAAGGTGACCGACCTAGCCGGCATCAGCAAGACCATCGACATCTCTGTCGGCGCGGTGACGGACGGCGTGTATCCCAGTGCGAACGCCATCACCATCAACGGGCATACCTTTGCCAGCCCGAGCAGCCTGTATTACACAAACGGCGCCGACGATACCGGCAACGACAGCGTAAACTACAACGCCCACTACGACCCCGCCACCGGCATTCTGGAGCTGAAGGGTTATGAGGGCGGCAGCATCAGAATCGGCGACCTGACCGGGCGCGGCGTCACCATCAAGCTGGTGGGCAAGAATACCATCACCACCACCGAGCAGTTCGGCCTTGTCCAGTTCTATGGTGGCCCAATGGTCATTACGGCGGAGGATTCCGGCGCATCCCTGACCATCAACAACACCGGCTCCACGACTAGTCCTTCCATCAGCATCGCCAGTGATTACAGCAACACTTATCCCTCCAACGGCCAAGCCATCACCATCGGAGGCAATGCCACAGTGGTCGTGAACGCCACCGCCACCAGCGGCGATCAGAGAGCCTTCGGCATCTACACCCCGGGTACGGTTTCCATTGAGGGCAACGCCTCCTTTACCGCCGTCGTCAAGTCGAATATACTTTCCGGCGCGGATGGCGCGGGTGCGGGCATCTACACCGTGAGCGGCGCAAAGATCAATACCACCGGCACGGTGAATGTGGATACTTCCGAATGCGGCGAGTATAGTTACGCCATCATGGGCCAGGACAAAAACGAGCTGACCAAGGCGGGTAGCATGACCCTCAAGTGGAAGCAAAACGCCAGCGGCTACGGCGGCCCGGTCTCCTTCGCGGATTGCTTCGACAGCGCGCAGACCACCCACGCCATCAACGTGGACAACAGAAACTGCATTGCTACCTACCGCTACGGCACGCCCTACACTGTCACCGTGACCAACGGCAGCTGCGACGCGGTCAACATGCGGTATCTCCAGGGCGACAAAGTAAGCATCACCGCCGCTACCCTCGCGGTACCCTTCACGAACTGGACTTCGGCGGATGTGACCGTGGAAAACGCCAACAGCGCGACAACCACTTTCACCATGCCCAGCAAGGACACCACCGTGACGGCGAACTACAACGCCTTCACCGTGCAGCCCACTTTCACCCGGCAGACGGACACCACGGGTATCATCTCCTTTACCATGTATGCGGAGTCCGATGCCACACCGCGGCTGGTGACAAAGGACGGGGACTATAACGATGTAGTTGGCAATACATACTTCTATGACACTGATGGCACGGGAGTTGTTCGCAACCGGTTAGTCTCCAAGGGAGGCAATTATGAGGTGACCGATGGCGAATACCGCGTTGCGGTACAGTACGGCACTACCTGGCTTTACAGCGATGTGTTCAAGGTGGATTACTCCGGCCTGCCCGCTCCTACGTTTACGCCCGCCAGCGGCGGCAGCTTTACCGACTCGCTCAATGTCTTCATCGGCGTTGAAGATTTGGGCGCGCTGATCTACTACACCACTGACAACACTGACCCACAGTACAGTGACACCAAGCAGCAGTTTACCGGCAGCAGCGTCATGATTTCCGACAGCTGCACCATCCAGGCGCGGGCATATACCGACAGCAAGGGTTGGGGCGAATTGGGAACCGCGACCTATACCAAGGTTTCGGCGCCCGCCGCACCCACGGCAAGCAAACCCAGCGGCAGTTTCACCGAGAACTTCACCCTGTATCTGGACTCCAGCACCGCTGGCGCGAACATCTTCTACACCACTGACGGCACGATGCCCACAAGCTCCAGCACGATGTACGACGGCATCACCGGCATCGCCATCGCCGGCAATGTGGGCGACACCATCACGATCAAGGCCATCGCAGTCAACGAAGGTTACAGCAGTGAGGTGGCAACCTTTACCTATACAAAGGCCGCGGGCGTGACTGTGAGCGGCACGGTCACCAGCTATGGTAATGCCGAGAATACGGTGACCGTGAATCTGATGCAGGGCACCACCGTCATCAAAACCTGGTCGGGAACAGGTCTCAGCGCAGCCTATTCCTTTGATTCTGTCCCCGCCGGAGATTATACATTGGAGGTGAGCAAGAGCGGACACGGCACCTATACCGAAGAAGTGATTGTTGAATCGTCTGCAATCATTAAGGATGTCAGCATTTATCTGCTTGGCGATATCAATATGGACGGAAAATACACATCGGTTGATACCCTTATGTGTAAGAGAATTGTGGCTGGTACATTGACCCCGAGTACACAGCAGAGCATCCTTGCGGATATTAATAAAGACGAAAAGTATACCTCAGTTGATACTCTCATGTCCAAACGCCTTGTTGCAGGAACCTATTCAGCAGAGTAAAGGAGGAAGATATGTACTAAAATACCAACAACACCAAATTGATAAAGGAGTAAAGAAAATGAAAAGACGCATATCACTCATTTTAGTGTTTGCAATGCTGATGAGTCTTTTGACGATTCCAGCATTTGCAGCTGGCCCTGTCTTTGAGTTGACAACTTCAAATGGCGCACCTACTGCGGGTGAAGAATTCACGGTCACCGTATCCATCAACCAAGAGATATCGGCTGTCGGAGCATTGGATTTTTATGTTGATTACGGTACTGATCTCACAGTCGTCTCCTCGGCGGCTGGAGCATCCGGTGCAGTAATGGATGAAGTACTCACCAATAATTACCTTAGCCAGAATAAGTTCAAATTCAGTGCTTCAGCAACTGACTTTACTAATGGCGACACGCTTCCCGCAGGCGTACTCGCTACAATTACCTTCAAAGTCAGCGAGACTCTGGAAGGTGTCGCGGCAATTCCTACATTGAGCATCGATACCTTCACAGACAAAGATTTTGGAGATATTACACACGAAACGAAAACTGAGATTTACTCGGTGGACGTTGCCATCACCGCGCCTGTCAAGGGCGCGACGCCGCAGGCGACTATTGCAGAAGGCACCGGCTACACCGGAACCATTGAGTGGAATGGCAATCCCACTACCTTTGCGCCGAACACGAAATACACCGCGAGTGTTACCCTGACTGCCAAGGCTGGCTATCAGTTCGCCTCTCTGGAGGACCTCTATGTCTCTGTCCCCGCTGCGGACTACGTGATGGTGATCGTCAGTTCATCGAATGCCAGCCAGCTGGTATTCTCGGCTACCTTCCCCCAGACCGCCGATAAAAATGCGCTGCAGGGCATCGTGACCATCAATAACACCTATCCCAAGTATGGTCAGACCCTGACCGCCACGCCTGCACTCAATTACAACGGCGAGAGCGAGGGTACCCTGAGCTATCAGTGGTACCGCGGTGACACTGCGATCAGCGGCGCCACCGACAGCACCTACACATTGGTGGCAGCTGATGTGGGTCAGACCATCAAGGTTGAGGTCAAAAACTCCAACAACTCCGGCAGCGTATTCAGCGCCCCCACCGCTGCCGTCGCCAAGGCGGACGGCCCCGCTGCCCCGACCGGCCTCGCCGAGGTCGCCAAGACCGACACGACCATTACTGTTACAGCAAACAGCGCATGGGAGTATTCCAAAGATAACGGCATCAACTGGCAGGATTCCAATGTCTTTACGGGTCTGACCCCGAATACGACCTATGACCAGATCGTTGCCCGTGTAAAGGCAACTGCTACGCAGGAAGCCTCCGCGAACTCGGCCGCAATCTCTGTGACCACCGACAAGGGCACTGCGGACAGCGATCTTCAGGCCACGCTGAAAAATGCACTGACCCCCTACAATGCTGTTTACGACAAGGCTGCCCACAACGCCTTTATCGTAGGCACACTGCCCTCCGGCTGGTCGGCTACCTACAGCACCACCGAGAGCGGCACTTATGGTGCCATGCCGCAGGTCACCAATGTGGCCGACAGCAAGACCATCTGGGTCAAATTCAGCAATGCGAATTACAGCGATTATGTGACCAGCTACGAGGTCGCCGTTACTGCAAAGCCTCTGACCGATGCGATGGTTGCGCTGGGCACTGCGCCTACCTATAACGGCAGCGAGCAGTCCATCAGCATCACCGTCACGGACGGCGCCGCGCTGACCAGGGACACGGACTACACCGTGAGCGGCACTGCCGCTCTGACGGATGTGGCGGCGGCCCCTGTTACCGTCACCATCACGGGTACGGGCAACTACTCCGGTACGATCAACAAGGCCTGGAACCTGCAGAAGGCCACCCCCGTCATTACGGTGGTTGAATCCAAGTCCATCGTGAAGGGCGTGACCACCGATCTGGGTGCCACCATTGCTCCCGACACCCTGACCCTGACCTACGTGAGCGCCGATACCAGCAAGGTGACGGTTTTCGCCGACGGCAAGGTCACCGGTCTGGAGCTGACAGAGACTCCCGTGACTGTCACCGTTTCCTTCGCTGGAAATGGCAACTACAATCCCGTGTCCGAGACGGTGGCTGTCACCGTTACCGATAAGACTCCCGTGACCGTGACCTTTAAGGATGCCACCAGTAAGACTTACACCGGCTCTCCCTTCCAGCTGGGCGCACAGTTCGACGCAGCCACGGTGGATGGCGGTAAGACTCCGACCGGCTACAAGTACAATGGCACCACCTACGAAACACTTGAGGCTCTGAAAGCCGTTGAAGTGACCAATGTTGGCACCTACACCGTCACCGCCTATTATGAGACGGCGACCGAGTATGGCGAGGATTCCGCTTCCTTCACCATCAACAAGGCTGATCAGGATGCTCTCTCCATCACCAGCTCCAACACCATGAAGTATGGTGAGGAACTGACCCTGACGGTTTCCGGCGGGAGCGGCGACGGCGCTGTGACCTACGAGGTCACCAACGGCACCGGCTCTGCCACCCTCAGCGACGGTAAGCTGACCGCCACCGGCGTGGGCACTGTCACTGTCAAGGCTACCAAGGACGGCAGCACGAACTACAACCCTGCTACCGCCACCCTGACCGTCACCATCGACAAGGCCGACCAAACCATCACGGCCGGGAATGTGAGCGCCGCCTACGGCGACACCAACGCAAAGGTCACTGCCACCACCAGCGGCGATGGTGCCATCAGCTACGCTGTGAAGTCCGGTTCCGGGGATTACATCGATGTGGCCGCTGACGGCACCCTGACCATCAAGAAGGTTGGTACCGCCTATGTGACCGTCACTGCTGGAGCCACGGACAACTATAACTCCGCCACCAAGGAAGTCACCGTGACCATCGCGCCCAAGGCCATCACCGCTCCCGCTGCCGACACCAAGACCTACACCTACAACGGCAAGGATCAGACCTACGGCGTGACCGGGACTGCGGACTATACCGTTTCCAACGGCGTCCAGAAGAATGCCGACAGCCACACCGTCACCGTGGCCTTGAAGGATAAGGAAAACACCGTCTGGGCCGATACCAAGGATGCTGTTGATAAGACCTTTAGCTTTGTGATCAAGCAGGCCACCATCACCATCACCGCCAAGAGCAAGACCGCCTATGTGGGCGACGCCGTTCCCGAGCTGGGCGAGAGCGACTACACTGTGACCGGTCTGGCCGAGGGCGAGTCCCTGAAGACTGCTCCCACCATCACCTATATCTCCACTCCCGACATGACCAAGTCCGGTTCTGTTGTCATCAAGGTCTCCGACGCCGAGGCTCCCGTTGGCGGCAACTACGAAGAAATTGCCTATGTGAACGGCACGCTGACCATCATCACCAAGTCCTCCGGCGGTTCCTCCGGCGGCGGTGTCAGCACCTACGCCATCACTGTGGAGACTGCCAAGAACGGCTCCGTGACCTCCAGCCACAAGACCGCCGCCAAGGGTACCACCGTCACCCTGACTGTTGCCCCCGACACCGGCTATGAGCTGGATACCCTGACCGTTACCGACGGCAGCGGAAATAAGGTCAGCGTCACCGAAAAGAGCGGCAAGTACACCTTCACCATGCCCGCCAGCAAGGTCACGGTCAAGGCCGCCTTCGCTGCGGTCGTGGTGGAGCCTGAGAATCCCTTCACCGACGTTCCCGCAAGCGCCTACTACTACGACGCGGTGCTGTGGGCCGCGGACAAGGGCATCACCGGCGGTACCTCCGCTACTACCTTCAGCCCCAACGCTACCTGCACCCGCGCCCAGGCCGTCACCTTCCTGTGGCGTGCTGCCGGCAGCCCCGCTCCCAAGAGCGGCACGATGCCCTTCACCGATGTTCCCGCCGGCAGCTACTATGAGCAGGCCGTTCTGTGGGCCGTGGAGCAGGGTATCACCAAGGGCACCAGCGACACCACCTTCAGCCCCAATGCTGAATGCACCCGCGCTCAGATCGTCACCTTCCTGTGGCGCTCTCAGGGCAGCCCCGCCGCCGGCAGCGTGAACCCCTTCACCGACGTGGCGGCTGACGCCTACTACGCCAGCGCAGTCCTGTGGGCCGTGGAGAATGATGGAGTCATAGGCGGCCTGCTCCAGCTTGGCTTTGATCTCCGCCGCGGTATCCCCAGCTTGCGCCAGCATCAGCGCGTCCATCACGGAGCTGCGCTGGGTCACGGAGATTCGGTGGTTATCCACCACCTGTACCTTCCCATGATAATCCTCCGCCAGCATCAGCGCAGTTTGGCAGGAATTGCTCAATCCGCTGGACATGGGGATGTAGACGAGTTCATCAAAGCCTTCATCAAAAACACTGTCCCACAAGGCGATAACATTCCCAGGCGAGGGCTGTGAAGTGGAGACCTTCTTATTCTCCAGCAGGCTTTGATAAAAGCCATCGTGGAACAGATCCACTCCCTCAAAATATTCTTTGTCATCAATTATGACCGGCATAGGGAGGACAAACACGCCCAGTTTGCCGCCTTCTGCCTCGAATATCCCGCTGTTGCTGTCTGTCACAATCGCAGTCCTCATGCAGTTCTCCTTCTTCCATACAATGTCTGCCTCACGAAAGCGGCAGCTGCGCTGGGCAGATACATCCCGGGCTTATGGGGGAGCCGCCGCAGACAGTGCCTGCGGCGGCTATATGGCTGTTACTCCTTTTTGCCCTTTTCCGCCTGACGCTCGGCCCACAATCTCTCCGCTTCAGGTGCCCAGTGTGCGGCATACTGGTCGCACTTGCTGCAAAGGTGCTCCGCTGTTTCAGGCGACATGGGATCTGTGGAGTGGGCGCCGCAGTCGGCCACCATCTTCCGCAGCCGCTCCGGATTCTCCAGCATGGGGCAGGGCTGCAGCATATTATCGTTGAAGGGCATGTTGTCGTGATAGGCCATGAAGATGGGACTTTGCAGCGCTTCCAGCAGTGTGCAGTCCCGGATGTTGGCGTTGGAGTAGTGGATGAACACGCAGGGGTCCACATCGCCGTTGGCGTTAATATGGAGATAGCGTTTGCCGCCGGCAATACATCCGCCCACATATTCAGCGTCGTTCTGGAAGTCCATGGCGAACAAGGGCTTGGTGGCCCGCAGATGCCGGATGCGGTGGTACACCGCCTCCCGCTGCGCAGGGTCAGGCAGCAGCTCCGGCGCGGCGTCGTTGCCCACAGGCATGTAGTGGAAATACCAGATGAAGTAGGCACCCATCTCAATGAGGCTGTCGTAGTATTCCTCGGAGGTGATGGCCTCATAGTTGGCGCTGGTGTAGCAGGAGGAGATACCGTACAGCAGCTTCTTCCGGTGCAGCAGCTCCATAGCCTTGCGGACCTTCTGATAGGTCCCTTTGCCGCGGCGGCTGTCGGTGGAGGCTTCATCACCTTCCAGAGAGATGGCGGGGACAAAGTTCTTCACCCGCAGCATCTCGTCGGCAAAGGCCTCATCGATGAGGGTGGCGTTGGTAAAGCAGAGGAACACGCAATCCTCATGCTTCTCGCAGATCCGGATCAGGTCCTTCTTCCGCACCAGAGGCTCACCGCCGGTATAGATGTACATATAGACGCCCAGTTCTTTGCCTTGCTGAATGATGCTGTCGATCTCCTCAAAGGTCAGGTTCAGTTTATTGCCGTACTCAGCGGCCCAGCAGCCGGTGCAGTGGAGGTTGCAGGCGGAGGTGGGGTCCAGCAGAATGGCCCAGGGGATGTTGCAGTTGTATTGTTTCCGGTAGAACTCCTGCTTGTCCCAGCCGATCAGGCTGGCGTTGATGAACAAATTCACCGCCGCTGTCTTCATGACTTCCGGGTCGATGTCGTTGACAACGTGGAGAATAAAGGAGTGGTAGGGATGATCCGGGTTTTCGATGGCTTCCCGGATGGCTTTGCGCTGGGATGCAAACTCTCCATTGGAGAATTTATCCGCCCAGTCCATGATCTTGCTCAGATTCTTTTCCGGGTCCTTGTACATGTAGTTAAACGCCTGTTCCAGGCCAAATTTCTTGATTGCAGCAGAAGCATCCATGATAATTTCCTCCCATATTATAAATTTTTTAATCTTCGTTGATTTCCGACGAATGACGCTTCATCGTTTTTACCGTGAGGATCACGACGCAGTGATTTTTAAGTCCTTCCGCCAATAATGTGCCGCCAGCCACAATATGCGCAGCCCTTAGACTGTGATATGGCCTGACGATCAGCAGGACACTGAAAACAGCGGCAATGATGGACGTCACTAAAATGACGGTCCAGGTCTCCAATCCGAATTGTTTGGCGTCCTTGGACGTCTGGATGGAGAGCAGGCTGTCCAGCAGGACCAGCACGCCTAAGCCGGCAGATAAATGGGCGATGATCCGTTGATTGCACGCCAGTACAATGACGCCCAGCACCATCAGGAACAGACCGCAGGCCAGATCGTATTGGAATGCCAGACAATAGAGATCATTGGAGAAATACCCAATCACTTTAATGATGCCATAGACGATCAGCACTACGCCGCTGGTGATGCAGATCGCAAGTGGAGATGTTTTAGGTAGAAAGATGTAGGTCAGCCCCGCAATGTAAAACACAATGGACATGACGATATATCCATCCCGCGCCAATCTCAGCTTTTTCAATAAGGCCTCCTCCTTTTTTTGAGATCGTCATGATTGTATTCTTTTACGTTTGGACAGAACATGGACAAAACAAGTGCCCGTGCCTAAAAATTAGGCACGGGCACTTGTTTTGTCTAACTGGCATGATACTATGCTCTATCCGAACAGCGAAGCAAATCGACATAAAGCAAGGCTGTCAGAAATATTCTGACAGCCTTGCTTTATGCTCGTGAACGATTTTAAGTTGTTGTCCTTGTCGGGAGACAGCATTCGGCTCGCCGGTTTTTGTGTGTTCGTCAGTCCAGGGGCTTCATGGTGGGGAACAAAATGACTTCCCGAATGGTGTCGGCGCCGGTCAGCAGCATGACACAGCGGTCGATGCCCATACCCATGCCGCCGGTGGGGGGCATACCGTACTCCAGGGCGTTGAGGAAATCCTCGTCCAGCATCTCCGTCTCGTCGTCGCCCCGCTCCCGCTGCTCCACCTGCTTTTCAAAGCGCTGGCGCTGGTCGATGGGGTCGTTCAGCTCGGAATAGGCGTTGGCCAGCTCGCTGTGGCAGATGAATAGCTCGAACCGCTCGGTGAGCCGGGGGTCGGCAGGGCTGCGCTTGGTCAGCGGAGACACCTCCACCGGGTACATGGTGATGAAGGTGGGCTGAATGAGCTTCTCCTCCACCCGCTGGTCGAAGCAGGCGTACAGGGCGTTGCCCCAGGTTTTTTCGGCGGCGTCGGCCAGTTCCACGCCCACCGCCTTGGCGGCGGCCACAGCCTCCGCGTCGTCGGTGATGGCGCCGAAGTCGATGCCCACATACTCCTTCACGGCGTCCACCATGGTCAGGCGGCGCCAGCCGGGCGTCAGGTCGATCTGCTCGCCCTGCCATTCCACTTCGTAGGTGCCCAGGATCTTCTGGGCAGCGCCGGAGATGATGCCCTCGGCAATATCCATCATGCCGTGGAAATCCGTGTAGGCCTGGTACAGCTCCACAGAGGTGAACTCGGGGTTGTGCTTGGGGTCCATGCCCTCGTTGCGGAAAATGCGGCCGATCTCATACACCCGGTCCATGCCGCCCACAATGAGCCGCTTCAGGGGCAGCTCCGTGGCGATGCGCATGTACATGTCGATGTCCAGGGTGTTATGGTGGGTGATGAAGGGCCGGGCGGCGGCGCCGCCGGCGATGGTGTTCAGCACCGGGGTCTCCACCTCGATATATCCCATGTTGTCCAGATAGTCCCGCATGAACTTGATGAACTGGGCGCGGATGACGAAGTTCCGCTTCACATCCGGATTCACCATCAGGTCCACATACCGCTGGCGGAACCGCAGCTCCTTGTCCTGAAGGCCGTGGAACTTCTCCGGCAGGGGCAGCAGGGACTTGGAGAGCAGGGTGATGTTCTTGGCGCGGACGCTCATCTCGCCCCGCTGGGTACGGAACACCTCGCCGTCCACGCCCACGATGTCGCCGATATCGAACTTTTTGAATTTCTTATAGACGGCCTCGTCCATCTCGTCCTGGCGGGCATACAGCTGGATGCGGCCGTCCCGGTCCTGGAGGTCGCAGAAGCTGACCTTGCCCATGCCCCGCTTGCTCATGAGGCGGCCGGCCACCTTCACGGCCTTGCCCTCCATGGCGTCGAAGTTGTCCTTGATCTGCTGGGAGGTCGCGTCCCAGTCGAACCGGGTCTCCCGGAATGGGTCCTGGCCCTCCGCCTGGAGGGCGGCCAGCTTCTCCCGGCGGACCTTGGTCTGCTGGCTCAGGTCCTGCTCCGGCTGCTGGTTCGTCTTTTGTTCAGCCATGTTTTTCTCCTTACCGCTCGATCTTGCGCACCGTGTAGTTGATGCTGCCCCGGGGCGCCTCCACCGTGACAGTGTCTCCCTCCTTGGCGCCGATGAGGGCCTTGCCGAAGGGGGATTCCTCGGAGATGATGCCGTGCATGGGGTCGGCCTCCTGGGAGCCCACGATCTTATAGGCGGGCAGCTCCTTGCCGCTGGCGTCCGTCACCGTCACCTTGCAGCCGATGGTGACCACGTTGGTGGGGGCGTTGCTCTCGTCCACGATGACCACGTGCTGCAAGATCTCCTCCAGCTCGGCAATGCGGGAGTACAGCTTGCCCTGCTCGTTTTTGGCCTCGTCATACTCGCTGTTCTCGGACAGGTCGCCAAAGCCCCGTGCCACCTTGATCTGCTCGGCCACCTCGTCGGAGCGGGTAGTCTTCAAATAGTTCAGTTCTTCCTGCAGTTCCTGGGCACGGGCTGCACTCATTTTGTATTCTTTTTCCATGTGCGCATTGTCCTTTCCTATCTTTTGATAGGGGCGGACTATTCCGCCCCTGAATATACCAGGGTAATATTATAGAGGCTGGCAAATGGAATGTCAAGCAAAACCCCATGTGTCAGGACAGGATTTCGCCGAAAATACACCTGCTTCCCCCCTTTTTACCCCTTTGACGTTCCAAGGCTGATCTGTCCCGGCCGCAGGGTCCCCGCCTCCCGCAGGGCGGAGAGCAGCTGCGGACGGTCGCATCCGGCGGGGAGCCGCTCCTCCATGGCCGGCGGCAGCACCAGCGGCGGCAAGGGATCTCCGCCCCCCTCATACAGCGCCAGCACCACGGGGTTTTTCCGGCTCAGGTCCTGCCGTTCCCCGAACAGCACCAGGGCCTCCGCCCCCTCCAGCTGCTCCTTGGAAGGACCCAGCAGCAGCGATACGCCGTATTCCCGCCGCAGTTGGCGGCTCAATTCCTCGCCGCCGTAGGGCAGGTCCAGCAGCACGTAGCGGCAGCGCAGGCAAAGCTCCGTCACCGTCCGCACCAGCTCTCCCGTCAGCTGCTCTCCCACCACCGCCACCCGGGCGCCGGCAGTCAAACCCAGCCGCTCCAGGCGCCAGCCCACGGTCTCCGCCGCCAGGGCCCGGCGCAGCGGCAGGGTGGAAACCGGGCGCACGCCGTATTTTTCCAGCTCCGCCGAAAAGGGAAAATCCGGCGGCAGCACCGCCCGGGTCACGCCTGCCCGGTGCAGTTTTTTCGCCGCGGCTGCCGCCCGCCGGCGCAGCACCGCCGACGGCGTTTTCGGCCCCCGGACCACCTCCACGCAGGCAAAGCGCATATGCAGCACGCTGCGCTCCGTCAGCGCCATCCGCTTTTCCCGTTTGCCCGCCTCCGGGCTTTTCCACAATAACATTCCCATCATCGCAAAACCGCCTCCCGCTCCATGGTATGGAGGGGGAGGCGGTTTTATGTCGCTTATCCGGCCAATGTATAGCCGGTCAGATAAGTCAGGGGGTTGATGCGGACGCCGTTTTCCGAGATCTCAAAATGGAGGTGGGGACCTGTGGAGTTGCCGGTGGAACCGGTGATGCCCAACACGTCTCCTTGATTTACATAATCACCAACGCTGACCTTCCGGCTGCTCATATGGGCGTACAGGGTGGTATTGCCGCTGCCATGGCTCACCACTACGTAGTTGCCGTAGGAGCTGGAGTATTGGGACACAATGACCGTACCTGCCTTGGCGGCGTGGATCTCCGTGGTATAGCCCACCCGGCCGATGTCAATACCCTTGTGGTTGGTGGAGCCGATGCCGCCGGGGGACGCCCGGCCGCCGAAGGTAGAGGTGATATAATGGCTGCTCACCGGCCAGATGTAGCCGCCCAGCGCCGCGTTGGAAGCCGTTTGGTTCCCGCTCTGTGCCGCCTGCTGGGCCGCCAGCTCCTTGGATTTCTTGATGATCATGGCCTGGATGGCAGCTTCTTCCTCCTCCAGGCCGTCAATGGCCGCCTCTGTCTCATTTTCATTGGCGACCAAAGACTGGATGAGGGCGTTGGCCTCCTGGCGCTGGCTGTCCAGTTCCGCCTTCTTGACCACCAGGTCCGCCTTGGCCGCCTCGGATTCCGCCTTGCTGGCCTCCAGCGAAGCCTTCTTCTCCTCGATCTCCACCTGCAGGGCTTGCAGCTGGTCGATGACCGCCTGGTCGGCGTCCATAATCTCATTGATGATGTCCAGCCGACCCAGCAGGTCGGTGAAGCTCTCCGCCTTGAACAGCACGGACCAATAGGACACCTTGCCCCGCTCCTCCATGGCCCGGACCCGGGAGCAGAACAGCTCATACTGGGCCTCCTCCCGCTGCTGGGCATCCAGCAGCTCCGCCTCCGTCTGGGCGATGAGGGCGGTATAGTCGGCGATTTGAGCCTCCACATTTTTGATCTGGGCCGCGGTGTTGGCGACTTTTTCATCCAGCAGCTTCTTTTTGGCCATGGCCTGGCTCTTGTCGTCCTTCAGGGCGCTGAGCTTGCTCTCCAGCTCTTTTCGTTGGCTGGTGAGGTCGGCGGCGTCGTTTTTCAGCGCGTCGATGTCCGCTTGACTCACCGCCAGCGCCGGAGACAGCTCCGCCGCCGTCAGTGTCAGGGCCAGCAGGAGCGCCGCCAGGAGACGGACGGTCTTTTTCATGGTCTTCACGTGGACCTCCCTTTCTCCCGTCACACCTGCAGGAACTTGCGGATGGCGGACAAGCTGCCGCCCACGCCGATGACGATGCCCGCCACCGCGAAGGAAACAGCCACCGGCACCCACATCTCCGTAAAGGGAATGATGCTGATCAGCTGCAGGGTATCGTTATTGGCAACGCCCTGGGCCACGGCCTCGTACAGTCCCCACTGGAGCAGGAACGCCACCGCTGCGCCCAAAATGCCGAACAGGAAGCCTTCATACACAAAGGGCCAGCGGATAAAGCCGTTGGTGGCACCCACCATGCGCATGATGGCGATCTCCTCCCGCCGGTCGAAGGTGGTGAGCTTGATGGTGTTGGAGATGATAAACACGGACACCACAAACAAAACGGCGATGAGGGCCACACACACCACGGTGGCCACGTTCCGCACGGTGATAAAGCCGCCGGCGATCTCCTCATAGGCGTTGACCTTGGCAATGCCCTCCACCGCCTTTACCTGCTCCACAGTCTGCTTCTGCTGCCGCAGGTCCGCGATTTTGATGGCGTAGCGGTCCCGGAGGATCTCCGGGTCCAGGTCCTGAAACAATGCCTCGTCCGGGTACTGGGCCTTGAACTCCTCCATGGCCTCCTCCTTGCTGATGAAGGTGGCGGAGGCTACGTTGGGAATGCTCTGGAGCTTTTTTTGCAGGGCTTTGGCCTGGGCCTCGTCATAGCTGTCGTCCACGTAAGCCAGGATCTCGTTTTCCTGCTCCAAATCCCGCAGCAGCTGGTTGGCATTCACCGCCACCAGGGTAAAGGTGCCCATGATGAGCAGACATGCCACCGTGATGCCGATGGCGGCGAAGGACATGAAGCCGTGGCTGAACATATTGGAAAGGCCCTCATGGGCAAAGTATCGGAAATCGTGCTTAGCCATGGATATGTCCTCCCACATAGCCGCCCACGCTGTCGTTGATGACGTGGCCGGAGTCGATGGTGATGACCCGCTTGCCGAAATGGTCCACCAGGTCCTTTTCATGGGTTACCACCACCACGGTGGTGCCCAGCTCATTGATCTTCACCAGAAGTCCCATCAGCTCCAAAGACCGCTCCGGGTCCAGGTTGCCGGTGGGCTCGTCGGCGATGATGGTATCCGGATTGTTCACCAGGGCCCGGGCAATGGCCACCCGCTGCTGCTCGCCGCCGGAGAGCTCCGTGGGATAGCTGTTGGCCTTTTTCTCCAGGCCCACCAGGTTCAATACGTAGGGAATGCGCTCCCGGATCTGCTTGGGGCTGGCGCCCACGGCCCGCATGACAAACGCCAGGTTGTCATACACGGTCTTTTTCTCAATAAGGCGGAAGTCCTGGAAAATGACGCCCAGGGTCCGGCGCATCAAAGGGATCTGACGGTCAGAAATATTGCTGACGGAAAAGCCGTTGATCATGATGCGGCCGGCGCAGGGCTCCACCTCGCCGGTCAGCAGCTTGATGATGGTGGATTTGCCGGAGCCGGAGGGTCCCACCAGAAAGACGAACTCGCCGTCCTCAATGGTGAGGGAGATCCCCCGAATGGCCTTGGTCCCGTTGTCGTACTCCATCTCCACGTCTTTCAATCGAATCATTTGGGCACCTCGCAGGTCTTGATATCAGTTCAGCCGATCCGGCCCTGCGGAGGGTCCCCCACGCCGAGGCAAGGTCGACATAATTCTTGAATAAGTTACATTATATACGGTTTTTTGTCCCTGTGCAATATCTATGTATAATTATTTAAAACTATTTTCGTTCCAGGCGCACACCAGGCGGGAAAACACCAGGTCAAAAAACGCCCCGGCTGGAAATCCAGCCGGGGCGGCACTTTTATGATCCAGCTCAGGAGTCGATGCCCCGGCTGGTCAGATACTTCTTGACCATGAGGGCCACCTTGAAGGTGATGGCGTCATCAAACTCCCGCAGGTCCAGGCCGGTGAGCTTCTTGATCTTCTCCAGCCGGTATACCAGGGTGTTGCGGTGGACAAAGAGCTTTCTCGCCGTCTCGGAGACGTTCAGATTGTTCTCAAAGAACTTGTGGATGGTGAACAGGGTCTCCTTGTCCAGAGCGTCAATGGGATTTTTCTTGAAGACCTCCTGGAGGAACATCTCGCACAGCGTGGTGGGCAGCTGGTAGATGAGGCGGCCGATGCCCAGGTTCTCATAGTTGATGACATACTTCTCCGTGTCGAAGACCTTGCCCACCTCGATGGCGATGTTGGCCTCTTTATAGCTCTTGGCCAGGTCCCGCAGGTGGGTGGCCACGGTGCCGATGCCCACCACCACGGTGGACTCGCTGCCGGATCGGAGGGTCTCCTCAATGGAGGAGGCGATCTTGTTCAGCTCCTTGATGCCGGCGCCCTCCGCCATCTGGCGGATGAGGACCACGTCGCCCTCGCCCACGCTGAGGACGAAGTCGTTCTGCCGGTCGGGGAACAGGGACTGGATGACATCCGTGGGAACGGACTCGCCCTTCTTCAAGGAGCGGACCACAAACACGCCCCGGGGCACATCCGCCGTGACCCGCAGCTCCTTGGCCCGCATATAAATGTCTCCCAGCATGATGTTGTCGGAGATGATGTCCTTGACAAAGGAGCCGCGGTCATGCTTCTCCTCATAATAGGATTTGGCGGCGTTCAGGGCAACGGTGGCCATGGAGCAGACCGTTTTGCTGATTTCGTTGTCTCCGAAAGCAAACGCGGCATAATCGAACTGATTGCCCCAGCCGTTGAGCGCCTTGAAGGTCTTTCCGTCGGATGTGACCATGGAGCCGGCGGCGCTATTCACCACGGGCACATGCTCCGCCCACCGCTGGCCGATCATGGACAATTCGCTGCAGGCGATGACGATGCCCTCCGCGTCGATCACACCCACAGTACGGTCTGTGTTCTCCTTTAACTGCAAAACCACATTTTGAAAAATTCTTCCAGACATGGTTGCCCTCCTCACCTAAAATCACACGGGAGTCTTTGTGCATTTTGTCAATGTCTACATTATATCGGCAAATTTGACGAAACGCAAGATGTTTTTTCTCTTTTCGACAAAAAAATCGTTTGCTTTTTGTTGAACATTTGAGGTTCGTCAGTTGCTTATTGTGGTTTTTGTAAATTTTCCACCTCTGCCGCCGTCAAAAAACGGTATTTTCCCCTGGCCAGTGCCGGGTCCAATGGCAGATTGCCCATGCGGATACGCTCCAGATACACCACCGGCTTCCCCCGCTGGGCCAGCATCCGCTTCACCTGGTGGAATTTTCCCTCCCGCAGCGTCACGTAGGCCTCGCTCTCCTCCCCGGCGGAGAGGATCTCCAGCCCGGCGGGGAGACAGACCAGGCCGTCATCCAGCGTCATGCCGGATGCAAAGGCCCGGCAGTCCTCCTCTGTCAGCCGTCCCGCCGTCCGGGTGTAATAGACCTTATCCACATGGTGCCGGGGGGACAGCAGCTCATGGGCGAGGCCGCCCTCGTTGGTCAAAAGCAGCAGCCCCTCCGTGTCCTTGTCCAGCCGCCCCACCGGAAACAGCTTCTGTTTTTGAAGCTCCGGCGGCAGCAGGTCCAGCACCGTAGGGCCCCGGCCGTCCTCTGTGGCGGAGAGGTAGCCGGCGGGCTTGTTCAGCATCACCCAGGTGTAGCGGCGGTAGGTGATGGATTCCCCATTCACCGCGATGTCCGCCGTCTCCGGGTCCGCCTTGTCTTCCGCTGACCGGGCGGGGACGCCGTCCACCAGCACCCGGCCCTGGCGGATCAGGTTTTTTACCTCCCGCCGGGACCACCGGCCGGTGGAGGCTATGATCTTGTCCAGCCGCTGCAGTGCCATGGCAGGACCTCCCTTTCATGATTTCGCTGCTTATCCTATCATATTCCCGTCCAAAAATGAATAGGAATTTGCAGGAGGGATGGATATGCTCATTTGGACCGCCCGGCTTTCCAAAAAGCGGGCCGTATTCGTTGTCATTGCCCTGGGCCTCGTCATGGCCGCGCTCATCTGCCTGTTCGCCCGGCGCCAGACGCCGGAGCCTGCTGCCGCGCCCCAGCTGCTGACCAACGCCGACCGGGTGACCTACCTGTGTTCCTTTGGCTGGGAAGTGGATCCGGAGCCCCTGGAGACGCTGCAATTCCTGCTGCCCGAGACGCTGGAGGATCCTTACCTCACATACAACGACCTGCAAAAGAGCCAGGGCTTTGACCTGTCCGCCTGCTGCGGCAAACAGGTGACCCGCTATACCTACACCGTCACCAACTATCCCGGCCGTGCCCAGGGCGTCCAGGCCAACCTGTACATCTGCGAGGACCGGCCGGCGGCGGGGGATATTTTCTGCGCCGGCACTGACGGCTTCCAGGAGGGACTGGCGTTTCCCAAAAGCTGACCGGATGCCTGCCGCCTTCGCGGCAGGCATTGTATTATTTCAGCATATTGCGGAATGTATTTTTTAAAACACGCCCACTTTCCCCCCAAGCGAAAGCCTGCTATAATACAGAAGAAGGCGGCTTGCCGCCTGACTGTTTCGAAGGAGATGCCTTATGAAGATCATTGACGCTCACCTGCACCTGTTTCCCGCTGACAGTCCCAAGATCGAGGCCATGGCCGCGGCCGTGGGCCACCACAACAGCACGGACCATCTGCGGCAGGTCTACGGTGCGCTGAACATCGTCCACGGCGTGGTCATGGGCAACCGCAGCATGGACCCCGCCTACCACAACTATCCCACTGACCTGTTCCACTACTGCATCGGGCTGGACAGTTCCCTGCTGCCCGCTGACGGCACCGCCGTTCCGGAGGATCTGGTCCGGTTGGCGGAGGAAAACCTGAAGCGGGACGCCTGCTGCGGCGTGAAGCTGTACCCCGGCTACAACCACATCTGGCTGACGGACCCCCTGTATGAGCCCATCTACGCCCTGGCCGCCCGGTACGGCAAGCCCGTGGCCGTCCACATGGGCCTTTCCGCCGGCCCCCGGGCCCATCTGAAATACTGCCACCCCCTGGTGCTGGACGAGGTGGCCGCCGACCACCCGGACACCCGCTTCGTCATGTGCCATTTCGGCAACCCCTTCCTGGACGCGGCGGCCGCCGTGGTGGAGAAAAACCCAAACGTGGCCGCGGACCTGTCCGGCCTTCTGGAGGGCCGGGTGGACCTGGAGGCCTATTTCCGGGAGCAGGCAGGCTATGTCTCCCTGCTGAAAACGTGGCTCACCGCCATCGGGCGGTGGGATGACCTGCTGTTCGGCACCGACTGGCCCATCGTGAACCTGGGGGAATATATTGCCTTTATTCAGGCTCTGGTGCCGGAAAAATACTGGGAACAGGTATTTTTCCAAAATGCCAACCACATTTACGGCCTAGGCCTGCACTGAAAAAACGGCGGCAGATAAAAACGCGCCGTAAAACATGGACCTCCGTATGACCGAGCGCATACGGAGGTCCTGTGTTTTCGTTCGTCTCCCCCGGAGATGTTTCCGTGTCTGTTAAACCGCTGTTTCAAAAAACAAATGGCCATCATGGGAGATGGCGCCCCCAACGGTCATGGAGGAAGTCCCGGCGATCTCAAATCCCAATTTTGTGTACAGGGCAGCCGCGGGCTTGTTTTGAGCGCCGGTATCGAGTCTTACCGCCTTGCAATGCATGCGTTTTGCCTGTTCCAGCACAAATCGCACCAGTTCTTTCCCGATCCCGCCGCCGGCCTTGGATGGCCTGACGCACAGCAAATGGATCACGAGCACTTCCTGGGGCTCCGCCTGGCACTTCCAATGGATCTGCCTATATTCCTCCGGCTGGACATGGTCCGCGATCACGCTTGCGCAGATCTCGCCGTCCCGCTCCATCACATACAGCGTATCCTCGGCAAGCGCCTTTTCCGCGGTCAGTCTTGTCGGATAAACGCCCAGCTTCCAAACCGTATAGGCGCCATGCTCCTGTTCGTGCAGCAGCAGCTCCACATAGCTGTTTTCTACCTGCTCGATATCCTGTGATACGGCTTTTCTGATCATGATCTCCCTCCGTGCAGGAAGCTCCGCTTTGTCTTCCGGCAGGCGCCCGCTTTACCGGCAGGCGTCCACGATGGCCTGCATCTGGGGCAGCTTCCGGTGCACATCCCTGGCCATGGCCAGCTGGCACCGGGTCCGCACCAGGTTGTGGTCCGGGTAATGGATGTTGAAATACGGGTCTCCCACCAGGTAATCGTCCAGGAAGCGGCTGGCCAGCTCCACCGTGATGGCAAACACGCTCAGCGCCAGGGAGCGGCGCTCCTCAATGGTCAGCATCCCGGACACCTGGGACAAAAAGCCCTCTGTGAACTGGCGGAATTTCTCCAAATCGCAGCCGGCCCGCTGCCAGTCCGGGCAGTCCTCCGCCACGAAATTGGTGGCAAAGCGGATGCCGTCGCCGAAGTCATGGCCCACCAGCCCCGGCATCACCGTGTCCAGGTCCACGATGGCCAGGGCCTCGTGGGTGTTTTCGTCAAAGAGGACATTGTTGATCTTCGTGTCGTTGTGGGTGACCCGGATGGGCAGGCGGCCCTGCTCCTGCATACGGGTCAGCCGCTCCGCCTCCTCCCGCACGGAGGCGATGTAGGCCAGCTCCTCCCGGACCTCCGACGCCCGGCCGCAGGGGTCCTTCGCCGCGTCGGAAAACAAGGTCTCCAGCCGCTTGGGCGTATTGTGGAAGTTGGGGATGGTCTCATACAGCTCCGTGGCCGGGAAATCCGACAGCAGCATCTGGAACTCGCCGAAGGCGGTACCGGTCTGCCGCAGGATCTTTTCGTCCAGGGTCTCGCTGTATGTAATGGAGGGAATGAAGTTGCACAGGCGCCAGAAGCAGTTCTCCTCGTCGTAGATAAACGTCTTGCGCTCCTGGGTATGGTGGTAGTGGAGGGCGGTCTGCCCCTGCTTTTTGGCCCGGATGTGCTCCGTCACCAGGTCGGCGTTGTGCATGAGCTGCTCCGGCTTGCGGAACGCGTAAGTATTCACACGCTGTACGATATATTGCTTCGCCTGGCCGCCGGCGCGGCGGTAGGTGACCTTGTAGGTCCAGTTCACATTGCCGGCCTTGATCTGCTCATAGCCCACGAATTTTCCCTCAATGCGAAATGCCTCGCAGACCTTTTGCAGCTTGTCCTTCATCTCCACAGGGATGTTCCCTCCGTCTTCTCTATCTCAATCGTTCCGTGCGCAGGCACAGAATCGTCGATTATACTGTAATTTTGTAGTATAACATCCCCGAGGCGGTTTGTAAACAGATGGTTTCAGGTTGTTTCGGCCTGCACAGCCCGCTTCCGCAGAAACCACACCAGGCATAAGAGGATCTGCACCACCGTGGAGGCCGGCGTGGACAATCCCAGGTGGAACAGGCTGCCGCCCCGGTGCCCCACCAGCAGCGCCACCGGCAGCCGGACGCCAAACGCCCCCGCAAAGCCCTGCGCCATGACGAACAGCGTCTGGCCCCGGCCATTGAAGTAGCCCACAAAGCAAAACAGGAAGCTGGTCAGCAGGCAGTCGATGGCGTAGGCCTTCAAATACTCCCAGGCGGCGGCTACCACGGCCGCGTCTTCGGCAAACAGGCCCGCCAGCAGGTCCCCGTGGAAAAAGGCGCCCCAAGCCATGACCACACCGCAGGCCAGAGAGGATAATACTCCGGCCCAAAGGGCCCGGCGGGCCCGGTCCTCCCGGCCCGCGCCCACGTTCTGCGCCACAAAGGCGGACATGGACTGCATGTAGGCGGAGGGCACCAGCATGACGAAGGCGCACAGCTTCTCCGCCACGCCCACACCGGCGGAGGCCGTCACGCCCATGGCGTTGGCGATGGCGATGATGGCCAGGAAGGAGATGCTCACCAGCAGGTCCTGCAGGGCAACAGGCGTGCCCAGCCGGAGAATTTTCCCCGTGACGGCCCGGTTGAAGCGGACGGCGCTTCGCGCCATGGAAAATGGCAGCTGCCGTCGGCGGAGCAGCACCAGGGACAGCGCCACGCTGACCCCCTGGGCAAACACCGTGGCAATGGCGGCGCCGGCCACGCCCATCCCGCAGCCGCCCACCAGCGCTGCATCTCCCGCGATGTTCAAAACACAGGCGACCGCCACTGTGAACAGCGGCAGCTTGGAATCGCCCACACCCCGGAAAATGCTGCCCACCAGGTTGTAGGCCACAATGAACACCCCTCCGGCGGAGCACAGCCGCACATACCGCACCGTGCCGGCAAAGGCGTCCGCCGGGGCCTGCATCACCGCCGCCAGCCAGGGCGCGGCCGCCAGCAGCGCCCCGGTCACCGCCAGAGCCAGCACCGCGAACAGGCAGATGCCGCCGCCGACCACCTCTCCGGCCTCCGCCCGCTTTCCCTCGCCGATCTTCTGCCCCAGCAGCACGGTGATGCCCATGGCCAGACCGGTGATGACAGTGGTGACGGTCTGCATGATCTGGCTGCCGGTGGAGACGGCGGAGATGTCCGCCGCCGTGCCGAACCGGCCCACCACCTGCAGGTCCACCGCGCCGTACATGGCCTGCAGCAAAAGCGCCAAAAGCACCGGCAGGGCAAAGCGCAGCAGCGCCGGCAGAATGGGGCCCCGGGTAAAATCCTGATGCTGATCCATAGAAAAACCTCCCTCCGGAGGGCAAATAAAAAAAGCCGGACAAGACTCCGGGCGGCACCCGGCATCTTATCCAGCTTTATGACTGCGGTCATAAGCCCTCCGATGAACGCAGACAAATTTACCACATGCGGCAGCGGTTGTCAAGGGGACTTTCCCGGCTTCACGGGGCCGGTTCTTCCTTCTTCCGGCTCCACTTTTTCCGGGGCTTTTTTTCGTAGTCCTGCTGCCACTCCTCCAACAGCACCTTGGCGTTGCAGCGGAACAGCAGACGGACCGCGTAGATCAGTGCGTCCCGGGTGTCCTTTTCCATATCCTTCATGGCCCGGACCATGGCCCCCGCCGCCTTGAGGCTCTCCTCCTTCAGATCCGTCAGCGTCACGGCGCCGGAGGCAGACAGCACGGTGAAGAGGCCATCCACGAATTTTTCCCGCTGGTCCAGAGGCATGTTGTGGACCCACTCTTTCAGTGTCAAATCGTTCAGGTGCCCCTGCCGGGTGACGCTGCGGAGCTTGACGAAATGGTCCCCCAGTACCTCCCAGGAAAAGCCGTCGTGCTGCATGAGGCCCTGCTGGCTGCTGTCCACCACGGTGTAATCCTCCTCATGCTCCAGCAGCATCCCCACCACCGAGGATTTGGGCACAATGGACACGATGCGGTCCGCCACCCGCTGGTGCTCCGGCAGGTCCAGCAGGTCGTTGTGGAAGCCGGGGCCGTCATTGGACCAGATGGCGTGGATGCGCTTTTGGACAGAGCCGGGGGCATACACGCCGGCGTACACCGCCAGATTGCCGCCCTTGGAGTGGCCGCCCAGCCGCAGGCGCCTGCGGGGATACTGCCGGGCCACGTCCCGCACGTACTGCACCGCCATTTTCTGAGCGGGAATCTCCGGCAGGCAGGCCAGAAGGAAATCCTCCTTCCATCCGGCCAGGGTATCGTCCGTCCCCCGGAAGGACAGGTATAAAAGGCCGTCCCCGGTCTCGATGGTCAGCGCAGCAAACTGTTCCGCTTTCTCCGTATCCAGCCAGCTCACAAAGCAGTTGAGCTTCATATCCCGGAACCGTCTGGATGCCGCCATTTTCCGCAGCATATCCGGAATGGCGGCAGGCACCAGGACGCCCATGTCAATGGTTTCCCCGGCGGGGATGGTCTCAAAAAACGCCTCCGCCGCCTGATAGAGCGGCACGCTGTCCCCCCCGCCGGGAGGCGGGACGATGCCGGTGAACTCTACAAAGGACAGCTCCGCCAAAATGAGGTTATCTACTTCGTTGAATGGTGCCTGCTCCAGCGTCAGGTCTCCCCGCCAGTCCAGATAGTCCAATAAATTTGCCATAGCCGTCCTCCCCAGCTGCTGAATATACGTTATTATATCTAATAATTTCCCCGCATACAAGAGGTCTATCCATCCGCCGTCCATCATACACTGCACCATCACGACCGAGAGGTGGACGACAATGACAACTGCCAAAACAAACGATGTCCTGCTGGAGGGGACCGTATCCGGCCAGCCGGAATTTTCCCACGAAAACCACGGTGCCCGCTTTTACCGCTTCTTTCTGGAGATCCCCCGGCTGTCCGGCCAGGCGGACCTGCTGCCGGTGCTGGTGCCGGAGGCCCTGCTTTCCCAGGCGGAGGGCGGACGCGCCCTCCGTGTCCGGGGACAGCTGCGCTCCTTCAACAACCGCACCGGCGTGGGAAACCGGCTGGTCCTCAGCGTATACGCCACGGAGGCGGCGCCTCCCGCCGGGCAGCCCTGCAACCGCATCGTCCTCTCCGGCGCATTGTGCAAGGCCCCCATTTTCCGCAAAACGCCCCTGGGCCGCAGCATCTGCGACCTGATGCTGGCGGTCCCCCGCCGCTACGGCCGGGCGGACTACCTGCCGGTCATCGCCTGGGGGCAGCTGGCACTGCGGGCCAGCCGCCTTCAGGTGGGAGACCCGCTGGCCCTGGAGGGCCGCGTCCAGAGCCGCCTTTACCACAAGGTCACGGAGGCAGGCACCGAGGAGCGGACCGCCTATGAGGTTTCCATGATGCATCTGCTGGAGGAGTCTCCTTCCGTTTAGCCTTTCCGGTTTGGAGCCGGCGAAAACCCGGACATCGCTTATTCACCAAGGTATCTTTCTCTGCCGCGCTTAATCACAGCTTCGCGGCAGACAGCAAGCCTGCCGCAGAAATTCGATTCCGCGGCAGGCTTCTTTTATTGGCTAATTCTTTTTTCAGTCTCCAGGTCAAACAAATGCATGTTGTTGGTATCAACGCACATAGAAAGCACATCCCCTGTGTGTGTATTGGTCCGGGCGGCGACCCTGGCGACCATCTGGCGCTCAAATGCGGTAATGTACAAATAGACCTCATTTCCCATCATTTCCGCCAGGTCCACATGGGCTTTGATGGTAGCGGCATCCTCTTCCCTTGCCAAATGTACATCCTCCGGCCGAATTCCCATGCAGACCTCTTTGCCGACATAGGCTTCCATATCGACGCCGCGAATCTTTTCATCGGGAATTCGGGTCTTCCAATCTCCGAACCGCAAATAGTAACCGTTTTCTGCCCTGCAAACCTCTGTATGGATAAAATTCATCTGTGGAGAGCCTATAAAACCCGCCACGAACATATTGCAGGGCGAATCATACAGCACCTGCGGCGTATCAAACTGCTGAATGGCCCCGTCTTTCATCACACAGATCCGGTCCCCCATCGTCATGGCTTCGATCTGGTCATGGGTCACATAGACAAAGGTCGTCTGCAATTGGTTATGCAGTTTGGTGATCTGACTGCGCATTTCCGTCCGCAGCTTCGCATCCAGATTTGACAGCGGTTCATCCAGCAAAAAGGCAGATGGGTTCCGCACCATGGCCCGGCCGAGTGCAACACGCTGTCGCTGGCCGCCGGAAAGGGCTTTCGGCTTCCGGTCCAAGTACGGCTCCAAGTCCAGTATTTTTGCCGCCCAATGCACCTTTTTCTCAATTTCCTCTTTTGGCACATGGCGAAGCTCCATACCAAACGCCATATTTTTGTAAACGCTCATGTGCGGGTACAAGGCGTAGTTCTGAAACACCATCGCAATATTCCGGTCCTTGGGCGCCGTGTCATTCACCCGCTGGTCCCCGATAAAAAGATCACCTTCCGTGACATCCTCCAAGCCGGCAATCATACGCAACGTCGTGGACTTTCCGCAGCCCGAAGGACCGACCAGCACCACAAACTCCTTGTCCTGTATCTCCAGATTTAAATCCGATATGACTGTCACACCGTTGTCATATGTTTTTTGTACATGCTGAAAGCGAATGCCCGCCATGCTCTCCCTCCTCACCTATACGGACATTATTTTTTCATAGGCCAGCAAAACCCGTCCAAATTCCCGGTCCAATCCCGGGTCTTCGGCTTTCGCCGCCAGCCGCTGCATATCCTTTGCGAAATGAAACGCCGCTTCCGCCTCCACGGTCCGGGGGAAAGTCCGCCCAATGAACCGGTAAAAGTTCTGATAGAATATTTTCTCAAGAACATCTTCCGGCAGCCGCAGGCCGCAAAAGGTTTCCCCCCACCCCTCGGCTCTGTCGCCTGACAAAAATTCCGCCATCATATTCAAGCGGTCCCGGGCACGGGACACACAGCTGTGCGCTTCCCCCTCTGCGTCGCCTGTATTGTCAGTGCCAAGCAGTATCCTGTCCTGAAATTCCAGGAAGAACGCTCGGGCCGCTGCCGGGGTCTGCGTAAAGTTATGATACATCTCGCTTCCCGGAGTAATGTCGATCCAGACGGTTTTCCAGCGGTTCAGGAAGCCGCGCAGTTTTTCCAAGTCATCTGACAGAAAAAAGAAATGCGGAAACAGAATATTCAAATTGGGGTGTCTGCGCATCAATCTCTCAACCTCCTCGTAGTACGCGTCAAAAGGAGGTGTTTCATAAAGCCAGCCATTTTCTACCGCAAAGGCAGGCGCCGTCTCCCTGGACCAAAACTCCCGGGGGTCGCCCACGTGGAACAGCACAGGAATCCTCTGCTCCGCGAGCCAATCAAACATCTGCGAAAACACCGGAGAATCGAACGGCTCTCCAAACGCCTGCCGCATATTGGGCTTGCCAAAGAGTTTGATCCCGTCAAAGCCCAGGGCGATCAGCTCCTGTGCCTGCTGAAGGTAGTCAAAGTGTTTGTCCTCTTTTTCCGGCTCTGGAAAACGGATCCCGCCAAAGGAATATATGCTCTGCGGATTTTGCAGCTTTGCCAGCAAGGAAAGTGGATTCCGCAGAAGGTGCTCCGGAAACCACAAGACAATATTTTGAATGCAAATAGCCTCCAGTCCACAGTCCGCAAGGACATGGAGCGTATCTGCCACATTGTCCAGCCTGCTCATGGTCTTGGTGAGGCTCAGGTGAAAATGTCCGTCGATCCATCTTGTCTTTTTCATTGCTCAACCCTTGATGCCTGTCAGCGCAATTCCCTTGATAAAATGCTTTTGCCCAATGATAAACGCCACCAGCGTCGGAATGGTAGACAGCACGCTGGCCGCCATCAGCAGCTGATACTTGGTGCCGTTTTGCCCCTGCAGGCAGGCCATTGCCACGGAAAGCACCCGCATACTGTTGGAATTTGTAACGATCAGCGGCCACAGAAGATCGTTCCAGGTGGCAATCGCCGTGATGATGCCGTACGCCACCAGAGCACTGGTACACAGCGGGAGCATGATATTCCAATAGATCCTGAAATAAGAGCATCCGTCGATCTTGGCGGAATCCTCCAGTTCTCTGGGGAGCGTCATGAAAAACTGTCTCAGGAAAAATGTGCCGTAGGCGCTGGGGATCATGGGAATAATCAATCCCTTATAGGTATCTACCCAGCCCAGATAGTTCATCATCTGGTAGCGGGGGATCAGCGTCATCTGGGGAGGCACCATCAAAACCGCCAGGATGAGGAAAAAGATCAAATTTTTGAACCGGAACTTCAGCCGTGCAAAGGAATAGCCAGCCAGCGAACATAAAAACAGCTGGCCAAACAATACGACGCCTGTGTAAATAATCGTATTTTTATAATAGGTAATGAAATCCAGCTTCTCCAAGACCTGGGCGTAGTTGTTGAAATTCCACTCCTTCGGAAACCAGACGATCGGCAGGGCAACGGATTCCGCAAAGGTCTTAAAAGAGGTCAGGACCATCCAGATAAACGGAAAAATCATCACAACGCCGCCCAGAGACAGCAGGAGGACCAGCAGCACTTTTCCCGGTTCGATCTTGTGCTTTCTTTTCATCTGCCGGCCTCCTTTCAATCGTAATAGACCCATTTCTTCTGCATGTAGAATTGGAAGGCCGTGATGGCCATAATGATTGCAAACAAAATGACTGCTTCCGCGCAGGCATAGCCCATCTTCATATTGATAAAGCCGTTTTCATAAATACCGTAAACCATGGTCCGGACCGCCTTCAGCATGGGGCTGGAGGAGGAATCCGCGCCGCTTCCGGTAAAAACGTAGATGATGTCAAAGGCTTTCAACGCATCCATCGTCAGCGTGATGGATACGAAAAAAATTGATGGAGACAGCAGTGGAAGCGTGATCTTCGTAAACTTTTTCCAGGAAGATGCCCCTTCAATATCCGCAGCCTCATAATAGGAGTCTGAAATTCCCTGCAGGCCGGCAAGCAAAATGATCGTATTGTAGCCCAGCTTATTCCACACTGTGACAATGATCACTGCAAACATGATGAACCGCGTGTCGCCCAGCCACATAGGACCTTCAATCCCAAAAAAGCCAAGTATCTGATTCACAATACCGAACTGCGAGTTCAAAAGCCACCGCCAAACCATTGCCACCGCCACCTGCATCGTTACGACTGGAAGGAAATAAATCGTTCGGAACAGGCCACGGCAGGGGATCTTCTGGTTCAGCGCATTGGCGATCAGGACGGCCAGAATCAGTGTGACCGGAACCGTCCCCAGGGCATAGAAGAACGTGTTGCGGAGCTCGATCTTTAAGTTGGGATCTGCCAGCAGTTTTGAATAATTGGCAAACGCTGTGATCTGCGGTGTGGAAAGACTGTTCCAATCTGTAAAGGACATGGCAAACGCAAACAAAATCGGAAGGATCGAAAACACCACAACACCGATTGTAAGCGGCGCAATGAACAAGTATCCATTGACTTTTTCCGAATCGTGCAGTTGCTTAAGACGATAGCGCGCACAGTTCCAAGTCTTTTGCAGACATCTCTTATTTTGTTTTCCTGTTAAATTTGCCATATAAGCCTCTTATTTAACTCTACCGCTGCCGTTTTCCGGCAGCGGTAGAGTTTTTAAGCAAAGATTTATTCGTCAACCAGAGTCCGGTCACGCGCCCAATTCCGCCTGCACTGCGGCGATTGCATCGTTCAGGCCTTCCTCGACCGTCTTTGTGCCGGCAAAGATATTACCGCACTCCGATTCATAAGCGCTTCTGGTGGCCGCAGGACTCTTGTGTGCCAAAGGCAGCCGGTGCGCCACATCCAGCATGCTGATAAACGCCTGCGCGTTGACTTCCTCGGGGAAGTTGGCAACCCAAGTACCGGCGGCATCCAAGCAGGCGGGCATACCATTCTGCGCGATCAGTTCCTGGCACTCAGCAGTGGATGCGAATTCCAGGAACATCTGCACTTCCTCAGGATGTGCGGTATTGGCGGAACCGGCAAAGCCAACGGCATTCAGCGTGCAGGCCTCTTCTTTACCGGCAGGCAGTTCCACACAGCCCAACGCATCCCCGAGAGCCTCGTAATAAGTAGCGACATAAGGAGAGGTGCAGTAAGTCATGGCAACCTGGCCGGCCATAAAGCGGTCGCCCTTGCTCAGTTCGCTCAGCTGAGAGGCATTGGGAGAGGACTTGTCAGTAAAGACCAGGTCATACTGGAAATTGAAGGCCTCCACAGCGGCGTCGCTATTGAAATTGGGGGTCAGGCCATCTTCCTCATACACAGAGACACCGTTTTGCAGCAGGAAATTAAAGGTACCCATCTGAGACTGGTAATCCAGGCAGTAGCCATAGTGGTTCTCGTCCGTCAAGGCGGCGGCAGTGGCGCGCAGATCATCCCAGGTCCAGTCCGCGGTGGGATAGTCAATGCCCTTGGCGTCAAACAGGTCCTTGTTATAGACCATGGCCACGGTATCCAGCATAAACGGCACAGCATACAGTTGGCCATCTGCGGACAACATATCCAGAGCTTCCGCAGCATACTGGTCGGTGTCGATATTGGCAGTATCGATGGGGAGCAGCAAGTTGTTCGGGATAAATTCCAGGCTGTACATGTAGTTGCACCAGAAAATATCCGGACCGGAATCTGTCGGCAGGGTGGTTTGCAACTTTGTCCAGTACTCGCCCCAGGGAATGGTGGTGACATTGATCTTGATATTTTCGTGAGCCGCTTCAAAAGTATCCACCACTTTTGCCATGGCGTCGTTGAAGCTTTCATCCCAATAATACAGGTTCAGCTCAACGGTTTCTTCCTTTGCCCCTTCTCCGGATGCCGCGGCTTCCTCTTTTTTGCTTCCGCAGCCGGTAACCAGCGTGCATAGCAATGCCAGTGCGAGAACGAGACTTGTAACTTTTTTCATAGTTGTCTTCCTCCCGTAGAAAATTCCCAATCATTTTGGGGTTACTAAAAGTCTAGCCCATCCGCGCGCCGCGCCGCATCAACTCATATTAGAAGTTTACAAACTTTCATTTGGTCTTTTCCAAATTTTGTGGACATTGCAAAAAAATATCACTATCATGCAAATATCCCCATAAAACGCCTTTTATTCGTTGCGGACAACGCTCACTTTTTAAAAACAGGGTAATGCCATGGTTGAACAGTACAGTATTTGGTATCACAAAAAGAAATATCTGTCCGTGCAGCCATGCGCGCTGTATGCCTATGACCTGCAAAGCGACCACCCCTTTCTTCCACCGAAAGGCCGGCTGGAACTCAGCATCGTCAGTGTGGCGGACGGCGAGGCCACCATTTCCATTGGTGGAAATCAGTATGTCGCATGTACCGGAGACTTTTTTATTTTGACAGAAGCCGAGAACGCCCGGATTCATGCGGTGCTGACAGAAAAGTTCGAATACCAGATTCTTTCCTTTGATCCCATGTATATCTCTCCCAACGGACCAATAGGGTTTGACCACTACTATCTCACTGCCTTTTATGACCGGCAGCATATGCCTACGCACAAGCTCAGCTGCCAGCGGGAACCGCTGGACAAGCTTCAAGAGCTTTTTTCCACCATCGCGGTGGAGGTAGAAGGGGCCACTGCCGGATCTGCTTGGCGTGCCAAAGTACTGCTGCTGCAGATCCTTCTGGAGATCCAGCACTACTACCAGCTGGATGGGATGCTGAATCCCGACCAAAAAGACTCCTATTCACCGCCGAACCAGACTGTTGAAAGCATCATCAGCTATATTGACGAAAACCTATCCCAGTCGCTCTCTCTTTCGATGTTTGCTGAGATTGCCCATATGAATCCGTTCTATTTCTCCACCTATTTTAAGAAGCATACCTCCATGAGTCCTTCGCAGTACGTGCTCTATGCGCGGATCAACCGCGCAAAAAAACTGCTTGCGGAAACGGACAAAAACATTCTGGACATCGCCCTTCTGTGCGGATTCAATTCCACTGCCAACTTTAATAAAGCTTTTAAAAAGGCGACCGGAAAAACCCCCTCTGAATACCGCGAAAATCTGGAGTAGCACACATATGGAATACGTTGTATTAAAAAGTGTACAAAAAATCTATCCCGGTAATATCCCCGCCGTACAGGACTTTTCCTTGGAAATCAAACGCGGGGAATTCATCGTCTTGGTGGGACCCTCCGGCTGCGGTAAGTCCACGCTCCTGCGCATGATCGCTGGCCTGGAGGGCATTTCCTCCGGCGAGCTCTGGATCGACGGGAAGCTGTCCAACCTTGTGGAGGCAAAATCCCGCGACATCGCCATGGTTTTTCAAAGCTATGCCCTGTATCCCCATATGACTGTTTATAAAAACATGGCCCTGAGCTTGGAACTGCGGCATATTCCCCGGGATGAGATTGACCGCAGAATCCGTGTGGTCGCCAAAGAACTGGATATCGCCCATCTGCTCAACCGTAAACCCAAGCGCCTTTCCGGCGGCCAGCGGCAGCGCGTGGCTCTGGGAAGGGCCATTGTCCGGGAACCGAAGGTTTTCCTGCTGGACGAGCCGCTGTCCAACTTGGATGCGGAATTGCGTGTGAAAATGCGGGTCCTGATTGGAAACCTGCGTCAAAAGATGAATGCCACATTTATCTATGTCACGCATGACCAGAGTGAAGCCATGACTCTGGCAGACCGCATCTGTGTGATGAACGACGGCTTTATCCAGCAGGTGGATACCCCGCAAAACCTGTACGATTATCCCTGCAATCTCTTTGTGGCCAGATTTATTGGCTCTCCGCAGATGAATTTGTTTTCCCGAACGCTGTGCCGAAACAGCCACGGATTTTATTTTACTCTGGGCGGCTTGGAGATCCCCATCCCCCATGCCGCCAAATACGACACACAGCTTTCCCACTACGTTGGTCAGGAGGTTGTCATTGGGATTCGCCCCGAGCACATCCGATGCGCCGGGGATGTTCCGCCGGAAGCGTACGCCGCCGCTTTTTCCGCTACCATTGATGTCGCGGAGCCTTTGGGGTCTGAACAGATTCTTTATTTCACGGTAGACAATACGGATCTGACCCTCCGTACTCCTGTGAAAACACCTATCCGTTCCGGAAACACTGTGCAGGTCGCGCTGGAAACACACTGCATCCATTTATTTTCTCCTGTAAGCCAGCAGGCAATCCTACATGGAGTTTAAAGGGAGGCATCCTATGGGATGGTATTCAAAATTTTACGGGACCCCCGGTCCAGGGATCCCGAAAGATGCGCATAAACCCACGGGACTGCGTCTTTTCTTTTCCACGCTTGCGCGGGAGTGGAAAAACCTACTAAAGCTGAATTTGATGTTTCTGCTGTTTTCTCTTCCTGTTGTTACCATTCCTGCCGCGCTTTGCGCCATGCAGCATATCACCATCAAAATGATCCAAGATGAGCCCTTTTTGTTATGGGCCGATTTCCGTGCGGCTTTCCGCAGATTGTGGAAGCGCGCCTCCCTGTGGGGATGGGGATATACACTTTTGATGCTGGCCGCTGTCTATTGCCTGCATTTTTACGCGCAATTGGAAATGTACCACACACTTTTTCTCCTGCCATTTTTATTTGCTGCCATCCTCACCCTCTTCCTGGCTCTGAGCGGCATCTATCTCTTTCCGCTTTTGATCCGCTCTGACATGAGCGGCCGCGCACTGATTCAAAACGCCTGTCTGATGGCTTTGGCCTATTTGCCTCACGGCCTTCCGGCGTTGATCTGCAGCACTGCGCTCGGCCTTCTTTGCGACATATTCTTCCCGCTGGCTTGGCCAATCGTTTTGTTGTTCCTGTTTGCACTTCAGTCTCTTCTTTTTGCCTTCTCCGCCTGGTCTGACATTTGCCGTCAGCTGAGGCGAAGCAACGGCGCAGTCACTATGGAGTTTGACTCAAATCAACAATAACAGAAGGAGATGATACCCGTGAAACTTGCAGTGATTGGCGGCGGCGGTGTTCGTTCCATGTTTCTGGCAAAAAGCATTGCACAGCAATCCGCCCAGCTCCACATCGACCATCTTGTTTTTATGGACACCGACCCGGAAAAGCTTCGGATCTACGGCGGTATGGCCGCGCATGTAAGCAGGCTGCTGAATCCGGATCTCCGTTTTCAGCTGACAGGTGATGCCAAGGAAGCCGTCATGGACGCGGATTACGTGATCACCACCATTCGCGTGGGCGGCGACCATATGCGCGTGCGTGATGAGCGGATTGCTCTAGCGCACGGTGTCCTTGGTCAGGAAACGACCGGTGCCGCCGGCTTTTCTTTTGCGATGCGCTCTGTTCCCGCTTTGGCTGCTTATTGTGAGCTGATTAAGAAATACGCGAAGCCCTCCGTAAAAGTATTCAATTTTACCAATCCTGCCGGCGTCGTGTCCCAGGCGCTTCGCGACCTTGGCTATCCGTTTACTTATGGTATTTGTGATGCTCCCAGCGGAATGCTGCATCAATTTGCCGCTTTATATGGCGCCTCTGCGGATGAAATACAGGGAGAGTGCTATGGTCTGAATCACCTTTCCTATTTTCATTCCATCAAGCTGCGTGGAAAAGAGATCCTCCCAGAACTCATTGAAATGCCACAGGCTTATGAAAAAACAGATATGCGGTTTTTCTCTCCCAACCTGCTGCGGCATTACGGATGTGTTCTCAACGAATATCTCTATTATTTTTATTATCGTGAAAAGGCCGTTGCCAATATTCTCTCTTCCAGCCAGACCCGCGGAGAGACGATTGAGGAGATCAACCGCCAGATGACCAAAGAGCTTTCCCAGATGGATATTGAGCATGACTTTGACGCCTGTCTGCGCTGCTATGAAAAATGGTATGGTATGCGCGAAAATGCTTATATGGCAAACGAGACCGGTATCCGCCGCACATCCGCATGGAAGTTTGACATCTTTTCTCCTGACAGCGGCGGATATGCCGGCGTTGCATTGAACTTTATCCGCATTATAGAATCCGGCAGCCGGGGAAGCATGATTCTCTGCGTTCCAAACCAAGGGGCGATCCCCGGGTTGGAAGCTTCCGATATCGTAGAGATCACCTGCGACATCACACCAGACGGCGCGATCCCCCACAGCATTCCCCATCCAGACCCTCGGGCCTTGGAGCTGATCCGGCGTGTCAAAATCTACGAGCGCCTTGCATCTCAGGCAATCCGCACACATGACCGCAAAGCCGCCATCGACTGTCTGGCGCTGCATCCGCTGGTCAACTCCTATTCATTGGCCGTCTCTTTGGCGGATGCGTATATTCGCTTGAACGCTTCCTATTCTGATGGCTGGGAGTGAAAACATGAAGTCTTTTATCGCCGGAGCCGGCATCGTAAATGTAGATCTGCTCTACACCGGCCTCCCCCGGGTCCCAGGCGAGGGAGAGGAACTGTTTGCTTCTGATTTTTCCGTCCGTCTCGGCGGCGGTATCCCTGCCACATTGTTGAATTTGCAGGGATTGCAGGTGCCGGTTTCTTTGCAGACCGCACTGGGAAATGACATTTTCTCCCGCTTTGCCGCTGAGCAGATCAGAACATTCGGTGTGGAGCCAGCCAATCTTTACCAGGGGCAGGGCATTCCCTTGAATATATCCACAGTCATCCTTACTCCCAATGACAGGACCTTTGTTTCCTTTGGCAGCCGTATCCCGCAAACGCCGGAGTTGGACCAGATGATCTATAAACAGTCTTCCGGCGCTGACTTTGCGCAGATGGGGCTTGGCTCTCTGGCGCTCTACCGCAGGTTGAAGCAGGAAGGGACGCAGCTGCTGTTCGATACCGGCTGGGAAGATGATCTGTCTCTCTCCCGCTATCATGAGCAGCTGGTATTAGCCGATTACTATACCCCTAATCAAAAAGAGGCCCTGAAGATCACAGGAACCGACACGCCACAGGAAGCCGCAGCCGTTCTGTCAAAGTATTTCAAAAGGGTGATCGTCAAGCTGGACCGTTCCGGCTGCCTGATCCAGGAGCATGGCGTACAGCGTGTGATTCCCAGCCTTCCAAACATTGTCTGCCGGGACTCTACCGGCGCGGGAGATGCGTTTACAGCAGGCCTTCTGTATGGCCTTTACCACCAGTATTCTTTTCCGGAATGCGTGCTCCTCGGCAATATCACCGGCGGTATCTGTGTCACCGGGGTGGGCTGTCTGACCAATCACTGCACGGAAGGTGAGCTTCTCTCTCTTTTTCACACCTATCATCATCTTTTGGACGAAGCATAAGCCCCATCAGCCCACCGCATAACAACCTTCTTACATCTCCAACCCAATGCCCCCCGACGCAGGCTTGCTGCGCCGGGGGGCATGGATTGCACGGATCTTTTCACTTTGTTGGAAAGCCGAAGCTGTCCCGCATGTCAAAGAGGAAGCTCAAAAAGCTCTTGGGATAGGGGATGAAGCTGCCCTCGTCCACCATGGCCAAAAGCTCCGGCAGCGTCACCCACCGAACGGCGGCCACCTCCTCCGCCTGCAGCTGAAACGCGGCGTCATCCAGATCCCGGCGCACAATGAAAAAATCATCAAAGCCGCCGCCGAAATTCACCGTTACCGTAGGCCGCAGGCCGCCGAGGTCCAGGGAAACACCCAGCTCCTCCCGGAACTCCCGCTCCGCCCCCTGGCGGCTGGTCTCGCCGGCGTCCACGCCGCCGCCCACGGATACGTCCCACATCTCCGGCCAGACCCGCTTGCCGGCGGTCCGCTTCTGGATCAGCAGCCGTCCCCGGCTGTCAAACAGGCACACATGGACCACCGTGCGGTATTCGCCGGGGTCTTTTTTTCCATAGCGCTCCGCCGTTTTTCCCAGAGGGGCGCGGTTTTCATCATACAGGTCCACCAGTTCCATCGTCATCCTCCTCACTGCCGCCGGGCCGTTTTGTAATCGTCCCCCGGCCGGTAAAAGGGACAGGCGTCGTTGGCGCTGCGGAGGAACCGCTCCATCTCATCCTCATCCAGGTCCATGGTGCAGTAGTAGGACTCCGTCTCGTCGTCATAGTCGTAATTGACACACTCTTCGCAGTTGGCTGCCATATCCATCCTCTCCTTTTCTTCAGAGGATTATAGCATAGATGCCGTCCACATCCAAGTGTTCTTTTACCACCAGGTCCTCCACGGCCTCCCGGGCCTCCCGGGGCGCCGCCCAGCACATGCCGCAGCCCGCCGTGATGGACCGGGGCACGGGAATGAGCCGCCCCGGCACACCCTGCTCCCGGCAGAGGCGCTCCATGGCCATGGCGCCGGTGGTGGTACGGAAGGTCACCACGCATTTTTCCGTTCTCTCCCGCATGGTCAGCCCTCCGCCGCCAGGATGCGGACCGCCTCCGCCGCCGCGTCGGTCTCCGCCTCCGTGTTGGCCCAGCCCCAGGAGAACCGGACAGCCCCCTGCTCCGCCGTGCCCAGCGCCCGGTGGAGCCGGGGCGCGCAGTGGGCGCCGGGGCGGGTGGCAATGCCGAACCGCTCCGCCAGCTCATCGGAAACGGCGGCGGAATCGTAGTCCCCGATGTTCAGCGTGACGATGGGAGCCCGGACTTCCGTGGAAAAGTCCCCGTATACCGTAACACCGGGCAGGCTCCGGACCGCCTCGTAAAACCGCCGGGCCAGGGCCGATTCGTGGGCGCGGACTACCTCCGGCCCCACGGATTGGAGGTAATCCAAAGCCGCCCCCAGGCCCGCGATGCCGTGGCCGTTGAGGGTGCCCGCCTCCAGCCGGGTGGGATACTCCGCCGGCTGCATCTCGGAAAAGCTCTGGACGCCGGTGCCGCCCACGGCAAAGGGCCGGATGTCCACCCCTTCCCCCACGCACAGTCCGCCGGTGCCTTGAGGGCCCAGCAGGCTCTTGTGACCGGTGAAACACACCACGTCAATGTGCTGCTCCGCCATATGGATGGGAAACACCCCCGCTGTCTGGGAGGCGTCCAGAATGAACAGCAGGCCGTGGCTGCGGCAGAAGTCCCCGATGAAGCCGATGTCTGCCAGGTCCCCGGTGAGGTTGGAGCCATGGGTGCAGACCACGGCCCGGGTGTTGGGCCGCAGCAGCCGGGAAAGGGCGCCGTAGTCCAGCCGTCCCTGCCGGTCCGCCGGGACAAAGTCCACCGCCGTTCCCTGCCGGCGCAGGCGGTATAGGGGCCGCAGGACGGAGTTGTGCTCCCAGTCGGCGGAGATGACA
>Ga0129309_1000357_pt1 | contig 37118 bp, 49 predicted proteins | sample L1105metagenome_FD_94439 | JGI IMG/M metagenome (GOLD analysis project Ga0129309, IMG submission 94439) | Ring-tailed lemur group fecal microbial communities from Wisconsin, USA - L1105 metagenome | ecosystem: Host-associated > Mammals > Digestive system > Large intestine > Fecal | place: USA...
ATTGACGACCGCATATTCGAAAACCTTGAGTATGACAAAGTAAAAGGAGCAATTGATCAATTTATAGATTCTAATTCAGAAGACAATTAATTTTGTCTTCTTTTTAGTAATTTTGGTGGATAGTGGACTTAATCATGTGGTGCCTAAATCAACAATATTGTAGTTATCGTCGTACTCCAACCAAGGTTCTTCGCATACTTCCCCACCAACTGTTGTGGTAACTTTCGCATCAGGTGGATATTTTTTTAGTTCCTCAATTAGTTCAGCAACTGTCATTTCTTTCCCTCCTATTCCGCAATCTCTGTCACTTATCGACTAGCATAACCATTCTTGATAGCTAAGAACCGCATAATCACTTGCTGGCGTTTTTGTTCTTCCATACAAATCCACAATTCTTTCAATAGTCTAGGAACCAATTTGCTCCTACCAGTTAATTCATTGATAATGCCCGTTGGATGAAAGCTGTACTCTTGAACATCTGCTGTTTCGCCTAACATCCAATCAAGGATCATTTGTTGATTTTCTGTTACCGAGCTATTCAGAAAGCTAAATTTTTTTATTTTTATAAAATCGCTAGTACCTTGTACTTTTTCTATTTCAAAAGATTCGCATCTGCCAACTGGCTTCCCATTGTTATAAATCAAGTTCATTTTCTAACCCTCCTAGTTTGCTATTTCTTCCAATTACTAACTCTCAACCTGTTCAAAAAGTATCGAATAATCATCGATCTTTAAAGATTTTGCAATATCTTCGACAGTCCGCAATTGAATGCCAGCTCTTTTCTTTCTCGCTTCTTCGTGAGTTTTTCTCAAAATTACTTCCTTAGTTTTTAAGTGCCAGTCAACGTTTGTCCAAAATACTTCGAGAATGTCCATTTCCCCACTCCTTTGTTTCTTTACGAACCGCAGCACCATCTTTATTGCAGACCGGACAGTTGATTGCTACTGCCCGGCCAAACATATCTTTTCCCCAAATAATCCTTTCGCCTTTGCATCGATTGCATTTCATGGGATCACCTACTTAATCTGGTTACTTTCCAACAAGTGAAGGTACAATAAACCAACATCAATCAATTTCTCATTCATGATTTGAGCAACTTCGCTAGGCTTAAACCCTTTGCCGAAGAGATCTTTTGCTTGGTTAATCACACCAACGCTCCAATAAAATTTTGCATCTTCCAGAATGATTATTTTGCCGTCATTCATTCCCATCCGAATCACCTGAAAACTCTTTGAAGATAACTTCATCTTTTTTCTTGCTCCAAGTATCAGCGAATGGTGCGAAGTATTGACGAGAGATCTCAATCTGATCAATCAATGCATCTTCAGACATTTCATAAACAGCAGCTACTTCGGAAATTTTCTCGCCTTCTTCAATTTGAATTAATACATCACGAGGATTGATTGTGATGCTGTCTGGTAACGGTAACGAGGTAGCGGTTTTGATGAATTCATCAATAGTATCTTTGGAAACTTGGATCTCAACCATTTCAATTTCTTCAACGCCATCACCCACATCTAATGAAGTTTGTTCTTCTTTCAAGACCTCAATTGTTCCATCGCTATTTACTGCATAATTGACGTTCGGACGTTTAGTCTGTTTGTTGATAGGAAGCGTGTAGCCAACTGTTTCAGGTTGGATCGTAACTGATACCGTCTTGCCTAAAAAGTCGCTCAAATCGTCATAGCGGCCTTTCAGTGATCCGTTGTTTACCACTAGTAGCACTTCCACGTTTCCGTTTGATTTTGATGTAGCCTTTTTTACCTCTGGTCGAAAGTTTACTTGTTTAGTCATTTTTGTTTTCCTCCAATTTTAATTCGATTTTAAAAGCTTCTTGTACTTCTGTTAAAGCCGTGCGGTAATCCTCAATAGTTTTAATTTCTGTTCCGCAACCGAGTGTGTAGTGTTTCTGAACACCTCTCATTGCCATTTCCAAAGTTGGGTAATGTCCAACTAATGTAGATACTTCATTACCATTTTTCTCGCTAATCCTAGCCTTACTTACCGAAACAGAGTTTTCATCGCTTGTTATTTGGTAATCTAAAACCCTCATGTTTAGCACATTTATTCCTCCAAACTACATTTTTACAAAAGATTTTTTCTGGATCGAACTGCAACTAACTTCGATTGTTTCTTGCTACTCCGTTCGTTTGCCGGTCGTGTTCGCCACATCTGTTCTAGCTTCCGAGCAAGTGCTATTGCTTTTGATTCAGTACAGGTTTGGCTGATTTGATATTTCACATCGCCATTTACGTCCAGAAATTGAACATTCCATTCTTTAGACTTCTCCATCACTTGGTTCCCTCCAATTTTCTCTTGCGCCGATCACTTGCTCTTTTGCGCTGCTGACGAGCTGATTCAAAGCAACTCATTTCCTCAAATCTATTGGTTTTAGAATTGAACTTTGCAAAGGTCACTGGGAACCCATAGCGGTTAGCAAACATCTTCATTTTCAACATCGAGATTGCATCTTGATACCCTTTGACATCAACTACCTTAACCAACTTGCCTTCTTCATAAATGACGAAATCCGCTCGATAATGTATTGGAGCTACCTTCAAACCATCGCTATAAAATCCCTCTTGCAAGATCATATTTTTTTGCATTTCGCAAAAATTATCTGACATTGGCAGAAAGCTCATCCCTTTTTGTTTCAAGATTTTGTAGTATCTGGCTTCGGCTTTTGAATCAAAGAGAATGCCGTCTACTTCATGTTTAGTATTTCCGTACTTACTTCTAGCTTTTGTAACCAATAGCTACACCGCCCTTAATCGTTTATCTGCTGTTTTTTCAAATTTAAAGGTACATCCTTGTGAGTTTTTGAAAACCCGTGATGTGATACGTTGACCATAAGCTTCAGCAATTTCTTTCCCTGCAAGGTTTGTAGTAATAATGGTTGCTTGATTTTGACGGGCTTCCATAATCGAGTTGATAATGTCGTTGGTGAATACTTTGCTATCGTTAAAACTCGCACCACCTAATTCAGCACCTAAATCATCGACAACTACTAAATCAGCAGTTTTAATGTCTTTCATTAACGATCCTTGTATATGCTTGCGAAGTTCCTTATCGTTAAAAGAGTATTTTATTTGTTCCAAGAATTCCCGGTAACCAATAAATAAACATTTTTTTGTGTAATCCGACTGTTCAATAATTGCCCAAGTTGCAGCCATGGATAAATGGCTCTTTCCACTTCCGGATTTACCATTTAATGCCATATGTTTGGGTTCCCCATTTAATACTGCTTTAACAAAATTGTTAGCAATTGCTACTGCTGTTCTGGTTTCTTCGTCAATTACTTTATAGTTATCAAATGTACAATCGAACAAAGATGTATCTGTAACCACTGAACCATAGCGAAAGAAATCGATTGCTTTCTTTTTTAGGCTTTCGTTGTAGATCCGTTCGGTTTCTCGATCTTCTTTTCGCCGCATATCATAGTAACCGCAAGCCATACATATCGGCGCACATCGTTCGGAACCGTCTTTGTTCTTTGCTTTGTACCCGTATAGCGGTTGTTGACATTTTGGACACTCGCCACGTACCACTAAAACCTTGTCGATTAATGATTTCATTTCAACTGCTAAGCTTTTCATGTTTCACCTCCACTAAATTGGTAAATCGTCATAATTATTAAAAGCTTCGCTCTCCAAACGTCTCCCTCCATTTTTCTTGGTCGGGTTATTTCTTTGAGCCTTCATCTTGTCGTAATGTTTTCTCAAACTGGACGGTGATAATATCACGCCGCCCCAAAATTCATGTTGCGTTGCCCAGACAATCATTTCTTGAACTTCCTTACCTGATCGTTTGTCTGATTCGATTGTTAGGCGAATTGTATTCGCCCAATCATCAAGATTCGGTTCTTTGATGTCTTGATTCTTTTTGATTAGTTTGAAAAGAGTTTTTGCAAGAATTTTATTAGGGTCGTCGTCTTCGTAGACACGCTTTTTGCGTGTGTTACGAGGACTATTATTATTGTTATCATTGTTAATCATTGTTTTATCATTGTTGTTTGTGCTTTTCTGTGGCTTTTCAGTGTCACTTGAGTGGCTTTTTTTATTATCTTGATTCTGATAAATGTCATAATTAACAATGGTTATAACCGTCTTTTTACTGTCACTTTTTCTAACTAACATTCCATCTTTTTCTAGCAAGATTAAAAAGTCAGTAACTTTTGTTCTAGACCATCGCCATCTTTCAGATAGTTGACGTATTGAAGTGATTTTCTGGCCACGTTCAACTTCAACTAATTTGCCATCAAACACAAACTTGTTTTGTTTATGATTGGCATCCATGACTAGGTCTAACCACGCTTCGTATTTAGAAAATACTCGTTTCTCTTGATAAAGCCAGTGATCTCTTATACTGCGGTGGATAGCAACCCAACCTTTGTCTGCCATTTAAACCACCACCTTACAAGTCGTTCATACTTGTAAATCCGGTTATTCGTTGATTCGCCCGGCAATACTCACAAGTTCCACAAGCTTCTGGTTTTTCTTCACCCATTTTTATCCGTTGGATACGATCGATGTTGTCTCTTAAGTTGATTAACTCGAACGACATTTTGTCCTCGTCTAGCGTGATCAACTTGGCTTCACTTGGTGTCTGCTTAGAAACTGCTGCGATTATAGGAACGAAATCTTTTTCATATTGCTGTTTTAGTAATTCGCAATAAACAGCCATCTGTAAGACGTAACCAAAATTCTCAATGAAGGTGCATCGTTGACCGTAAATCTCATTCCATTTTCTTTCATGAATATCTTTACTTGTTTTGATATCTACGAAATAGTCATCTTCGAGATTTAAGCAATCAATCTTCCCCTTCCACTCGACACCAAATAGTTCGCCGGTTACGATCACTTCTTTTTCGCCTTGATATAGATTCAAGAACGCATCTTCGACAATCAATCGATCGATCATCTGTTCAGCGATCTTGAAATCCTTTAAGAGTCCATAAGGTTTTCTGGAAGAAAACATCCTGTTTTTATTTTCTTCCTTGAATTTTTCATGAACCGTTAGATCCTCAAAATAAGAATGGACGTAGTTTCCAACTAGTAGAGCGATTGGATCAGATGATGGTTGCCAGTCACCTTTTAGTTTGGCTAAAGCAGCTGCAGGGCATTTGAGAAAGTTTTTGTATTGAGATACCGACATGTACTGCCAGTGCGCTTCACTGCCGTAGTAATTATCATCAGTGAGCTTGATCTTAGAACGGGTAATCTTCTTCTGGGAGGATTCCTTCATCATTGGCACCTTCCTCTCTGTCAAAGTTAGGAATGATACCAAGATCACCTTGAACAGGATTTTCTTCTGTTGCTTTTTCTAACGATTCCAAATCAACCGGTTGTTCGTCCGCCTCCTGCTCAACAGCGTCTTTCGGTTTCATCAATTCTTCGATTGGTGCTGATTCTTCAACTAGTTCTGCTTGCTTGATGCCCATTTTCTGTTGTAATTTATTTTCGATTGCTTGAACCTTAACCGGTTCTGCAGGTTTAATTTCACGATCATCAAATTCATTTTCAAGTGTATCTTTTGCAGCTTGAACGAATAAATCATTGTCATTGCTCGTGTTGATTAAAGCTTTAGCTGCTCGGTTGATCACCGTACGCTTTGCCATTTCTTCCGGAAATTCTTTTTGAGGTCCAGATCCCTTCATTTTTGACTTAGCCCAACTCTGATCGATTTGCTTCTTGGTCATGACTGTTGTGGTTTCTTTGCCATTAGCAAGCTTGATCACTACATAAGCAGCAACAATTTCGTTATCAAGATTTTCAAAACTGGTTTCGTGTTTAGTTACTACCATGTTTGGTCCATCCATCCCCACTTGAAAATCATCGCCTTTTCGAACCACTACAGGTGTGATGTCAGCTCCACCTGTTACACGATCTAGAACCGCCATGGTGCCAAAATATGAACGCATAAGCTGTACTTTATTTCCGTACTTAATGAAGTAGCATTGTTTCTTCGCAGGCGATAATCCCTGGATAACCATGTCCAACAAGGCATTGGAAATTGATGTCTTCGTTTCTTGGTTGTTAGCTGCCGCTTGAAGCAAGTTGCCGGCTGTATTATTTGTAAGTTCAAAGAAAGCACTCTTCAATGCATTCTGTGGGCTGTAATTTGGTGGCATTTCTAATCCTTGATCTTTTAACCGATCTAGATTGCCAATTACTTGCTCGTCTAATGAACGTTGTGTTGTTTGAGTTAAATCATTTGCCATTTTTAAATTCCTCCAATATTTATTTTTCTGTAGTTTTCATTTACGTAGTCAATAATCTGATCTTCATGAACCAATCCCAAATCAGTTGTGTAGACGTCATCGCCCTTGTATAGCGGTTCGCCTTTCCAATCCACAGTGATCTGCTTTGGTTCAGTTTCAGGCTGTTGACGAGCGCCTAATGAATCAAAATCATTCATGGCGATCACCTACTAAAATTCCCAAAACAATTTGTAACGTCCGTCTTGTTCTACCAGATTGTCCACACCTTCGTTCTGAAGTTGAGACAAGAAACCTGGCGTTAGTCCTTTACTAGCGATCGTAATACTTGTGCGCCCTTGACTAGCGGCAGTCATAATGCTATCAATTACTCGCTCTTGAGCGTTCCCTAGCATTGCTGTATAGATGTCATCGTTAAGTCCAGTAATAGTAATCATTTGAAAATTTCTCCTCTCGTGCTACAATGTAGCCAGATATGTTTTGTATGCGACTTTTTGCTTGCCGGCGGAGTCGCTATTTTTTTGGATATAAACTTTTGACTTCCTTAAGCCGTCTGCCACATTTGGTACAATAGGGACCTTTCCACGGCTCGCATTTTTTCAATTCCGTAGCGTTGATGAGCGTTTTTCTATTGCAGCTCTTGCATTGAAACTGATGAAGCTTTTCTTCTATCAGCATTTTGTACTCCTCTCCTTAGCCGTCTTCTATAAGCTGTCTCGTCATATTTTATTAGCCACCACATGATTGACACTGGCAATGCTATGATTGCCCAATCTGGCAATTGACGGTGGTTTCCGAACCAAACGCCTAGAAAGAATACGGTGATCAAGAACGCTGACCTTCGTAAACTTTTCATAGAATCTTTCCTTTCTTTGGTATAATTTCCTTATCAGTCAGTGGTCGGCTGAAATAATTGATAAGGGGGTTGCTACTTTGGAATATGATGATATTTATCAAATTGAAAGTTTCTTGGTTTCGAACAAAGAAGAAAAATATGTCAACGATTTGTTGAAGTCTGGGTGGAAGCTAATTTCCGTAACTCAATACAAAGATGGATACAACGAATACGGAAAATATGTGTTAGGCGCTGACAGAGAAACCTTTGCTAAACGAAACCTTAAGATGATTGAAGATGAAGAAACTGATCTGAATGGATTTCCCTTCTAAAACTTAGCTTCAGGATGTTTCCGTATATTCTGCTCCTTGCTACTACCAATAGCTTGGAGCAATTTTGCTATTTCCTCTGGTGTTGCTTCGATTGTGATTTTCATATATCTCACCTCAATTCTATTTGCCGATTCAACCTACATTTATAAAGTAACTCCTGATACCTTTTGAGATCTCTAACTAGCAAATCTCGTTGAGAATCGCTCAGTATGCTTTTACGATCGTGTAACTGATCATGCAAACTTCTAACTTTTTCTTTTGCTAGGGTGTCGATCAGCAGCTCTTGTTCTAATGTGTAGTACATACAATCACTTCCCGATCCCGATTTTGTGTTCCTCCATGAAAGCATCGATATCTCGCACGTCGTATTTGGGGTTACTATCATCATCAAATACGATTTGTTTCAGTCCTCGCTTAATCCATGCATTCATAGTCTTCGGACTTGTCCCAGCGTAGATACAAGCCTCACGCTGATTCAGATATCGCTTAGGAACGTACTTTTTCAAAATAAGTTGAATGGTTTTTTCATCAATTTCAGGCATAATCTACCTCCTATCTCAAAGTTCATACATCGCTATAATCGAATCGATAATCTTGTTAGCTTCGGCGGATGTTCTCTTGCCATTTAAAATTAAAGACAGGTAGCTCTTATCGATTCCAAATCTGTCTGCAAGCATCTTGTATGTTAGGAAATTTGAATTTTCAACATACGTTCTGATTTTTTCTCTATCTTTTTGTGTAATTTCCGCAATGTCAGCCATTTTAAAACTCCTTTCCCATAAACTTGTAAACAAATTTAACAACAATGTATTAAACTTAGTTGACATAGATAGATTAATAATCTATACTGAAGGCATAGTTAAATAAGACTTTAAAACATTGATTTAAAAGCTTTCTTGGCGGTTGGCATTTATTAATCAACGGTATTTTTGTTGTCTTTTTAGTTGTTAAACTTGTTTACAAAATATAGTATAGATTATTAATGTATATAAGTCAAACTTTTTTACATTATTTATCTAAACTTTTTTTGTAAGCATTCAGAAAGGTTGATTAAACAGTGAATACTTACGAAATAATAAAAGAGTTGGCAAAGGAAAAAGGACTATCGATCAGACAGTTGGAAATAAACTTTGGATATTCAAATGGATATTTGGGCAGTTGGAAAAGGCAAACACCTAACTCGATTGAACTGGCCCGTTTGGCTGATTATTTTGGTGTAAGTGTAGATTATCTACTAGGCAGAGAAAAGAAGACTTCTTTAGCAGAAAGATACAGTGTATTCGCATTCGACGGAGAACCAGTAACAGATGAAGAAGTGGAATTCCTGAAATCAGTTTTAGCTGCCAAAAGAGCTGCCGATAAAAAGTAAAGTGATGTGATGTGTATGTTTGAGGTCAATCGACATTTACTGAAACTTGTAAATGATATGGGCTTGGAATTGTATTTTGTAGAGATGAACCGAAGTGGTATTTATTATGCAAAGGAAAAAGCTATTTTTTTAAGCGATAAACTACTTGAGAATAATTCTGATTTTGAGATATCTCATGAGCTAGGTCATTGTATTAAAAAGCATGAAGAACTTTCTGCTTATTATAATGCAACAGATTACAGTAGGAGAAAGTTGGAATTTGAAGCTAATCGGATAGCCATAGAAATACTTCTATTTATCTGGTCAAACGAATATGATTTAGAGAGAGAACAACTAAACGCAGTGAAGTTCATGGAGTATTACAACATACCGTGGAATCTCGAAAGTTATGTTCGTGAAAGCATGCTAAACTATGGATGAAAAAAATACCCCTACCGAAGTTACAGCTTCGATAAGGGCAACTCATTTCTGAGAGGTTACAAAATTATTATATCAAAGAAATGAGGAAATTAAATGAAAAAAGCGGTTTATGGGTTACTGTTCAGTTTGTTAATTCTTTCTGGGTGTGGCAGCCAAGGTGGAGATGGAGCCGAAGCCGAAGAAACTACCTCTACCACAATAGCTACACTTTCATCAGAAAAGAAGGTAGATATTTCATTAAAACAACCTATTCACGATTTAGAAAACAACAAATTCAGTTTTTCCGGTAAAACTGAGCCTGACACAAAGATAAAGCTGTATATTGAAGATAGCTATTTAGAAACATTGATCAGCGATAAGGAAGGAATCTTTTCATATGAAAGTTCTCTCCCAGCAGTCGATAACAGATCATACAGAGTTGAGGTAGACGATTCTGCTCAATCGGTTATGGTTAAATCTAAGAAAACGTTAGAACTCGAAGCTATGTCTGAAGAAGAAAAAAAGCAAGCTGAGGAAAAAGAAAAAGCAAGATTGGAAGCCCTAGCTAAAGAAGAACAAAAGAAAAAAGAAGAAAAACAAGCTGAAGAGAAAAGAAAACAAGAAGCTGAAGAAAAGAAAAAGCAAGAAGCTGAGGCTAAAAAGCAACAGGAAGAGAACGATAGAATAAACGCCATAACGAATTCTTCCAGAGAATATCAAAATGCGGTTTCCAAGGCAGAAGATTATTTAGATTACACCGCATTTTCAAAATCCGGATTGCATGATCAACTAATTTTTGAGCAATTCCCTGAAGATGCAGCTCAATTCGCTGTTGACCATATAGTAGTAGATTGGAATGAACAAGCCTTATTAAAAGCACAAGACTATCTGGATTATTCTTCTTTTTCAAATCAAGGTTTATACGATCAACTTTTGTTTGAAGGTTTTACTGAATCTGAGGCACAATATGCCTTAGATAATTTACCAAAATAAAAAAAGCACGCCCCTCTTTCTTGGCAGTCAGGGGGCATGCAAACAGAAATAACCAATAGGTTACGCCTATTGTAACAAATTCTAGGAGTTGAAGCAATTGGCTAGGAAAGAGCAAGATATCCGAATAAAAGAGTACATCAAAAAAAATGGCGAAAAAGCTTATATGTTTAAACTGTACCTAGGGACAGACCCAGATACAGGAAAGCCAATTCGCACAACAAGGCGTGGTTTTAAGACAACAAGAGAAGCTCGTTTAGCAATAGCTGATTTAGAAGTAAATGGTATGCAAAAACAAGAGGTTGCTGAGGAACCCGAGATTCAAACGTATGAAGAAATATATGACTTATGGTATGAGGAATACAAATCAACAGTTAAAGCCTCAACTCTTTTAAAGACCGAACGTGTTTTTAAGAATCATATACTTCCTGCATTTGGTGAAAAAAACATTCTAGAAATAAAGCCTATGGATGTACAAAACCAAATGAATATTTGGCATAAAAAATTGGTACGAGCAAGCATGGTCATGAATTATGCTGGTCTAGTTTTCGACTACGCCATTCGTATGCAGCTAATCAACATGAATCCAACTAAGGTAATAAAGAAACCAGTTAGGAAAAAAGAAGTAACCGAGGACAAGGATTTAAACTTCTACGATAAAGAAGAGTTAAAACAATTTATGTCAGCTTTAGAAAGTGATAGCAATTACAGAGCATATGTTTACTTTCGTCTCTTGGCTTTCACCGGGATACGCAAAGGTGAATCACTAGCGCTAAAATGGACTGATATTGATTTCAAAAATCAAACACTCAACATTAACAAAGCTGTATCAAGGAGCGCTAGCGGACTTTATATTCAAACTCCAAAAACTCCTTCTTCTATTCGTAGGATTTCATTAGATGACAAAACGATCGCTATATTAAAAGAGTTCAAAAAGGAATCTCCGGATGGTTTAATCTTTCAAAGTAAAGACGGTGGAATTCTTTCACCTGCGAAACCCAGAAAATGGTACTTAGTCACAATGAAAAAATTACCCGAAGATTTTAAACAGATCTCAATACACGGTTTTCGTCACACCCACGCTTCTCTCCTATTTGAAGCTGGGGCATCTATCAAAGATGTTCAATCGAGATTAGGTCATTCTGATATTCAAACCACGATGGATGTGTATACTCACGTTTCAAAAACTGCAAAAGAACAGCTGGCAAATAGATTCAATACTTATGTGGATTTTTAATTTTGGTAGTCAATTTGGTAGTCAAAAAGCTGAAAGTATTATGATATCAACATTTTACCGACTCCCGCCATCTCCATTTTAAACTGTCAGTAAGTGACACTAAGAGCCAAAACCTTGATTTTACAGGGTTTTGGCTTTTTACTTGTGCCAGTATGTGACACTATTTGCCAACCACTCTAAAGCAAAAGCTAAAGCATTTTTTTATCGGCAACAAAAAAGCCCGCCACTTCGAAAAGTGATAGGCTCTGCCTTTATAATTTGCCAGTGTTTCATTTTGGGTTTAATGCTTTGACCCAATTTGATGGGCTTGAGGTGATGCCGTCCGCTGGCGTGCTTCCTAAGTCCTTCTGTGTCGCCTTCTCTGATTTCTATAGGATGTAAAAACAAAGAACACCTTAGAATAGTCGCGCCGTTACAGTGTGATTACGATATTCTAAGTGTTCTCTTTTTGTCTTGTTCTACTTTTCAAAGGTTATTTTTTTGTGAGTCTGATAATTTTTGAAATATCGTCAATTTCTAATGCATTAGCGATTCTTTCAATATGTTGAAGGTAAACTTTTTCTCGTTTTCCATTTGCCAGCTTATTAATAATCGAAGGTTCAATATCCGATAAGCGTGCTAACTCTCTTAGAGAAATTCCTCTGCTTTTTACAAGCTCTTTTAAGCCTATTTCTATTCTTCTGTTCATGTATTCCCACCTTTTCTGCAAACAGATGTTGTTCCTAGAGACATCATATAGTAAAATAGGATTAAAAGTGGTGTCTATACAAACATCAATAAAATCAGAATGGAGGCGTTACGTTGAAAGAAATAGAAAAGATGGGTATTAAGACGAGTAATAAGCAGCCGGTATAAGAAATTAGCTACCAGGACATGTATCGTTTAGGAGATACTTTGGAGCAATTAAGATCTTGGCAAGAGCCGCTCTGTGTATTAGAAAAATTTTTCAGTGACAAAAAAAGACCCGCGAATAAGCAGAAAATCATCCGAGATTATCATGCCTGCTCCTTATTATTCAATGTTTTTCTCACAGACTTTGGTAGCTCCCTCGAAAAAATGGAACGTCAGATTGGTGAGTTAAAAACGCGAAGAAAAGTTTAATACAAGAACGATAGGTTAAGCTCCTATCAAGCTATAGACCATCGTTCCCTTTGCTATTTTTGGTTAAAATTGAAAATGTTTAACAGCTTGTTCCCTTCGTTCTTCCGATTTGATATGATGAAAGCATCAAACGTAGGACGTGATTAGATGAAATTGACCTTATTAGAACCCTCGTTTTCTGTCATCCAAGTAAAGAATATCGATCCTTCGATGCTGAAGATCGTCCCTCTATTTTTTGCCCAGACCTCAGAAGAACTTTCTTTGGTATTGCCGACTACCAACGTCCCTTCTGAAACGATAAACAGAGAGGATGGATGGAAAGCCATTAAAATAATCGGTGTACTGGACTTCAGTATGATCGGTATCATTGCAAGAATCTCTTCCCTTCTAGCCGAAGAATCGATTAGTATCTTTGCTCTTTCTACCTTCAATACTGATTACATTTTAATCAAGGAACATCAAGTAGAACAAGCTCGTACGGTTTTAACCGACAATGATTATTTCTTCGTCAAATAAGAGAAACCCTTTACTTCATAATCTAGTCATCCCTATTGCCACCTCAATAAACACAAAGAACGACTGAACCAAAAAAGTTCAGTCGTTCGCTTGTATTTTTCTCGTCGTTTAAGAAAGATAAGAGTACTAGGTAGTTCAAATGGAAGACTTCCCCAAGCTTTCATTTGCCCCAGTACTCTTCATTGCTCGTTGTTACTTTAATAATAATACAAAAATGATTTTTATTCAATAAATATGTCCAAAAATCATAAAAAATGCCTTTTTATGACAATTTATAGGGTTTTCAATTCATTTCTAATAACATCTTTCCTATTTCTATTTATATTCTCGATCCCTTTACCTTCTCTCCTAACTGAATGAACTCGTAAAAAAGAAGTATTTTTGTTTCTTAAGTATTGAATTTGAGTGATTTTGTCTTGTCAATCGAGTATTCTCATGCTAACATGATTATGCAAACGTTAACAATCTAAAATGCACACGTGAACATTAATGTTGAGGAGGATTTTTTATGGCAAAAATTTCAGATGTTCAAACAGCGTATTATCGGATTCCGCTTCCGGAAATCATGGAAGACGCAAAACACGGCCTACACACCCACTTTGAAGTGCCTATCGTCAAGATCGTTACTGATGATGGCCGCGAAGGTGTGGGCTATACGTACACCGGTGGCTTTGGTGGTGAGTCGATCGCCAAACTGATCGATAAAGAACTAAAAGCAATCCTTTTAGGGAAAGATCCAGCATGTGTGGAAGCCTTGTGGGATCAGATGAACTGGGGCATCCATTATGTTGCCAGAGGCGGTTTAGCGAGTTTCGCCATTGCTGCTTGTGATATCGCCTTATGGGACTTACGTGCGAAAAAAGCACAAGAACCCCTCTACAAACTTTTAGGCGGCGCAAGTAACAAAGTCAAATGCTATGGTGGTGCGATCGATCTAAACTTTCCCCTTGAAAAACTCTTAGCCAATAATCAAAAATATTTAGGCATGGGATTAAAAGCGGTCAAAATCAAATTGGGGCAAAAAACCCTTGCCGAAGATATTGCTCGCATAAAAGCGGTCAGAGAATTGATTGGTCCCGATGTGGTCTTTATGGTGGATGCCAACATGAGCTGGTCGGTTGAAAAAGCGATCAAAGCCGCCAAACTGATGGCGCCTTATGACATTTTGTTCCTTGAAGAACCAACGATCCCCGAAGATTACGAAGGCTACGCACGTATCGCTAAAGAAGGGCAAATTGCGGTCGCAGGTGGGGAAAACTTGCGCACCCCTATCGAATTTGCTCATATGATCAAATATGGCAATGTCGATTTTCCACAACCCGACGCTTCCAATTGCGGTGGGATCACCGGCTGGTTGAAAATTGCTGCCTTAACACAAGCGAACAACGTATCGGTTTCTACTCACGGCATGCAGGAATTACACGTCAGTCTCTTAGCAGCGATGCCTAATGCTGGGTATCTCGAAATGCATAGTTTCCCAATCGATCAATACACCACGAGACCATTAGTGATCGATCCATCCGATGGCTGTGCGATTGCCCCAGAAGAACCAGGGATTGGCGTCACCTTTGACTGGGAGAAACTTGCTCCTCATAAACAACCCTTTTAACTGAAAACCCACGTTGATTTCCTTTACTATCAGGAAATCAACGTGGGTTTTTATTACAGAATCAATGGTTTTTCTACAAATGGCAGCCACCGTTCATCAATCAGAGAACGATACCAAGCGGCTGATTTTTTTAATGACCGGGTCCGTTCTTCATTTAACTCAATTCGGACGAGACCATAGCGGTTCTTAAATGCATTCATAGGTGAAACACAATCGGTAAATGCCCAAAGCATATAGCCTTCGCAGTTGGCACCTTCCTCGACAGCTTTTAGCAGCCAGTAAAGATGTTCAGTAATAAATTGAATTCGATAGTCATCTTGAACTTGTCCTGTTGCATCCATATACTGTTCTTCATTTTCCCGCCCCATACCGTTTTCAGTAATCAGCCATGGAATATTCCCATAATTCTCTTTCAGATAATTAGCCATATCGTACATGACCTTCGGATAGATTTCCCAGCCACGAGAGTTATTCATTTGTTTTCCTGGCAAATCAAAGGTCTCATAAAACATTTCCGGATGAAACGGTGTATCCGAATGCCATTGATACCGTGGTGCCCGCACGCGTTTCGGGTAGTACTGATTGACCCCTAAGAAATCCACCGTATGGGTGCGGATCGTTTCCAAATCTTCTTCTGTCGGATCAAAGTAGATGCCATAGGTTTGGCAAAGTGTGATAAGTTCATTTGGATAATGCCCCTTGACCATTGGATCAAAAAAGATTCGGTTGAAAAAAAGATCGTACATTTTTTGCGCGTTTTGATCTTCTGGTGAGGAAGAGCGTGCGTAAACCATTTCCGGATTCAACACACAACCGATGCGCCCCTCGTAGCCTTTTTCATGATAGACAGCCACCGCTTGAGCGGACGCCAATACCTTGTGATAATTCCAAAGCATCCATTTTTTCGTATTTTGTTCATGGGGCCAGCGGATCGCATCGAGATAACAACGAGTCTGAATAACGATCGGCTCATTGAAGGTAAACCACTGTTTGACTCGATCACCGTAACGTTCGAAGACGATCTCGGCATAACGGGTATACAGATCGACCACTTTCCGCGAGCTCCAGCCATCATAAGCATCCATCAAACTAGCTGGCAGTTCATAATGTTCCAAACAAAGCATCGGTTCGACCCCAGCCGCAAGCAATTGGTCGATAAGCTGATCGATATGAGCAGCATAGTCTTCATCAACGATCAGCTGTTCATGGTCGGTAAAGAAGCGCGCCCAGTTGATCGATGTTCGGTAATGGGTCAAATGAACCTCCTGCATCAGTTCAACATCCTCTGAAAACTTTTCCATAAAATTCGTCGCAACAGCCGGCCCGTAGCCATTATGCCAAACAAAGCGTTCTTCTTTGTACCAGCGGTCGAGATACGAATCTTGCCCTTCTTTCTTTCCTTGCCAGCCTTCTGTCTGCCAAGCAGACGAAGCAGCCCCTAAAATAAATGTTTCAGGTATTTTTACCATTTTTTCAAAACTCCTTTATGCAACTTCATTGGTCGTACGATTCATTACCAAAACAAAAGGGAGATAGATCAAAATCGCCACGATAATACAGATAACTTGCGTGATGACAGCCCCGATATCTCCAGCAGTAGCTAGATAAGCATTGACGATCGGTGGCATTGGCCATGGGACCATTACCACTGCTTTAGCGGCAAAGCCTAGGCTTGTGGCCACGTACCCAATCGTTCCTGTTACTAATGGTGTCAGGATAAAGGGAATCGCCAAAATGGGATTCAACATAATTGGCATTCCGAAGATCACTGGCTCATTGATATTGAAAATCCCAGGTGCTAATGACAATTTAGTGATTTGGCGCATGTCCTCCCGCTTGCCGACGATCAAAATCGCAATCAGCAACCCAATCGTCACGCCAGAGCCGCCCATACTCATATACATATCCCAAAACGGCATCGTAATGATATTGGGTACTTCTTTTCCAGCTTCAAAAGCTTCCGTGTTGACGGCGATTGCTGCCAGCAACAATGGTTCACGAATTGGTTTGACCATCTGGTTCCCATGAATCCCGATGACCCAAAAGACTTGTGCGATAAACATCAACAATAAGATACCTGGTAATCCTTGGACGATCCCTTCCAGTGGTCGTTGGACGACATTGTAGATGATATCGTAGGCATACATCCCTGTGAGTGCTTTGATAGCAAAGCCAGCGGTGGCGATGATGGTCACGGTGAAAATCGTTGGAAACAATGCCGAAAAACTTGCCGAAACATTCCCTGGAACACTATCAGGCATCGTGATCTGCAGCCGTTTTTGTCTTCCTAGCCACGCATAAAGCTCGATGGAAACGATCGCAACGAACATGCCTAAAAATAGGCCTTTCGTGTCAGTATATTGCTTAGCCAGCACGTTTTCGGCAACCACCGTCGCATCTTCGTGCAAAAATTCAAAGATCATTGGATTAACAGAAAGATAAGACATCACTGCGATGATTCCTGGAAAGACCCCCGAAATCTTATTTAATTTTGCTAGCTCAATCCCAATCAGAAACACTGCATAGATCGTTAAGAAACTCAACGTCACATAACTGACCGCAGATGAGATCGGTTTTAAACTTTCTAAAAAGCGCAGTGCCTCGATTTGTGCCAATCCATTTTCAGCATCAAAAACCATTGCTGAAAACAAAGTACCAAATGCCCCGGTAATGATTACTGGAATCAAAGCAGCAAAGGCATTTTTAATGACCATGATGTAGCGTAAATTGTTGATCCTATTGGCAAACTTTCCTAAAACGTCAGCGAGTCGATCCATAAATCCTTGCATAAAGCTCCCTCCTATACCCCTATTCTTCAATCGTTAGAAAACGATTACATTACAAATGTAATTCATTTCCTGAAGAATGTAAACGCAGGAAAAGCCTTTAAAACAAGGTATGTAAAGCTGCAAGTTTACATACTTCGTTTTATCACTTATTATTATTTTGAGGTGAAGCAAATGGCGAACTACCATGACATCGCTGCCGATCTACGGAGCAAAATCAATCACGGGTTTTACGAAGAAGAGAAAAAATTGCCGAAACAATCCGAACTGGCTGTCCATTATCAGACCAGCCGCGTGACGATTCAAAAAGCATTGAATATTTTACAAATGGAAGGCATTATTTACGGTAAAAAAGGCACGGGTACCTTTATCAGCGACGCCTATTCAACCTTCGATTACAACGCCAAGATCAATCGTGGATTGACCAAACGTCTTGGGGAAACAGGAAAGATCACCAGCAAGATCATTTCTTTTGCCATTCTTTTTCCCGATGAGAAAGAACAAGAAAAACTAAAAATCCGCAGTGACCAACAAATTTATGATATCGTTCGTTTGCGCCTGTTTGACGATATACCCGTTGTTTTAGAATATACCATCATGCCGCTTCATGTCATTCCCGGGATTACCGAGGAAGTCTTAAACTCATCGGTCTACAGTTATATCACCAACCAGCTACACTCCTCGATTGGGACATCTGTCCGTCGCATCAAAGCGGATCGTGCAGATAACTATGATCAGCAATACTTAGCTTGTGCTGCCACCGATCCCATCTTAGAAGTGGAACAAACGGTTTATCTCGGCGATGGGACGCCTTTTGAATTTTCTCAGTCACGGCATCGTTATGATATGGGGGATTTTATCGTCGTAAATAATTAATACGCTGCGTATCGAGTACCTCTGAGTGAGGATCGATACGCAGCGTATTTTACTTAAAAATATTGCTGATAGACTGTTTGACCAATTTCTCTTAGCCAACTGATCCCTTGACCACTACCGGTTTTATCATAGGAAAACGCCGCAATGATGATCGTCGTTTCATTGGCTTGTAAATACGCTACATCGTGTTCGATGCGGTCAAGACGGCCTGTCTTATTAAAAATGCGGCACGCAGGATGCGTTGTTTCAGCAAAAGTCCCTGGTATGCCCTCTTGAAATTGCTGCTGATTTAAGGCTGAAAATCCTAGGGCAGCTTCTTCTTGTTTAACACACCTTAGTAGTAGTTTGGCAGCCGCCGAAGGGGTCAAGCGGTTCTCCTTGTCTTTAATCGGTCGCATCATATACCGTTCAAATTGGATCTCCGGCTCCTGGATCCATGCTTGAAGTGTGGGCAACCCAGCTAAGTCCAACAGTACATTGGTGGCGGTATTATCAGATACGGCGATCATCGCTGTAAGCAGTTCACTGATAGCCCAGCTTTTTTTCTGAGGAAAAAGACGGAGGACCCCAGCGCCACCTGTCAGATCAACGGGGCTCACACAAATTACTTGTTGGGGATCGATCTTTTTTTCGATGATTTGTTCAAGGTAATAGGCATACAATACAAGCTTACTGATACTTGCTGCTGGAAATGACTTATGACTCTGATAGTCAACAAGACATTTCGTTGGCATACCAATCCATAACCCCATTTCCAATGTTGCTTGATATTTTTTTAGGATATGATTTATTTCTAAATAAACGTCATCTTTTGTCATCAAACGCTCCTTTCCTCAAAGTCAGTAAAGGATTGCTTATGTGCCCGGTTCAATTGGTGTATTTGGTTTGTCTTGCCAATAGCGCGCCACAACTGCTAGTTCTGGTTCATAATTAGAACCAGCGATTTTGGTTTTCATGACCCGCGATCCGGGTGTTCTTGAATGAATCATTTCATCATCCCCCAAATACAACCCAACATGATGGACTTCGCCTTTTCCTTCTTCATAAGCAAACAGCAGCAGATCCCCTGGTTGTGCCTGACTGTAAGGCACGATGTTTGCTTGTTGTGCTTGCTCAATCGTATCTCGGGGGATCAAAATACCATGAAGTCGATGCAGCGAATACATGAATCCAGAACAATCAAAGCCACTGCCGCTAATGCCTGCCCAGACATAGGGCTGATTCAAAAATTGTTCTGCTAGTGCAATCATTTTCTCGGGCAGATTTGTCCATGTATCCACAATGACTTGAGCAAAGGATTTAGCGATCGTTGCTGGTCCATTAGGCGTAGCCACTCGATAGGAATCTGCGGTTTCCCCAACTAGGGGTAAAACCGTCCCAAAAGAAACGATCCGTGTCGCTGAGTCAAAAACAAGCAAAGCTTCTTTGGCAGTCACGCCGAGCATTCTTTTAGCTGTTGCATAGTCTGGTGGCAATGGCTTCAATACCTCATTTGGTAGATAGCCGGGATAGCCAAGTGGGTGTTTATTGCTTTTTTGATCCAAGACGAACACATGGGCCCAACCATCCGTTTGGTCGATGACTTCTACAATCGTCCCATATAATACTTCGGAGTCCACTAAGCTTTCTTGATAAAGCCGCATCGTATCTTCATCAGTCAAAAAAGTGTGCAGCGCTTCTAAAGGGAATGCTTTGATTTTTGCTAGTACTTTGTTTTCTTTGGGTTCCTTCCATAAGAAGGAAGAGCCAGCCTGAACAATTTGTTTCATCTTTGCTCCTCTCATAACTGTTTATTCGTTGATTCCTAGTCCGATGCGTTCGGTGACGCTCAAGCTTCCTGGACGCTGAAGAATCCCTTGCGTTTCAGGGGAAGTCGTTTGGGTCTCCCACATAAAAGGAACATCCAGATCATAAAATTGGACATCGTTCATCCCTAAGGCAAAATGGGCGGCGGCAGCCATTCCACCATACCCTTCAATCATCGAACCGACCATCACCGGCACTTGATGCTCTTTTGCCAATTGATAAATTTTTTGTCCCTCTTTGATCCCGCCGCTTTTCATCAATTTAATGTTCAAATAATTGCAGCAGTTTTCAGCAATCAAACGTTTGGCATCCTCATAGGAAAAAAGACTTTCATCGGCCATGATCGGAATCGTCGTACGAGCAGTCACATAGCTGAGTCCAGCAAAATCATGGGCTTTGACTGGCTGTTCAACAAACTCGATCGGAATGTCTTGCCATTGGTCTAAAATCTGCACCGCTTCTTCTTTGGTCCAGCCTTGATTGGCATCAATTCGAAAGGTAATCTTTCCTGCCAAGCGTTCATTGATGCGGCGAATTTTCGCAACTTCCTCTTCGATCGTTCCTGCCCCTAGTTTGATTTTCAAAGATCGAAACCCCGCTTGGACTTTTGCTTGGGCATCATGCAGCATCTGCTCCTGTGAGCCGACACTGATCGTATAATCGGTTGTCAGTGTATTGACAGAACCTCCTAAATAACGGTAAAGCGGTAAGTTAGCCGCTTTTGCCAGTGCATCATGCAACGCGATATCAATCGCCGCTTTAGGGCTCGTATGATGCTGGATCAACGCATGAAGCTCATCCATTACCGACAATTGCGCATCTACCTTTCTACCTAACAGGAAAGGGGCAAAAACAGTTTCGATATCTTTTAAAATACTTTCTTTCGTGTCACCGGTGATCACTTCGGTAGGTGCTGCTTCTCCGATGCCAACGATCCCATTATCAAAAGAAAGCAGCACTCGAATCACTTCGACGGCGTGCACTTCTCTGAGCGCCGTTTTAAACGGTGTATTCAGTTGGATCGGAATTAGCTTCGTTTCAACTGCTGTGATTTTCATTGGTGTTCCCCCTAAAAAGAAAAGCCGTTCTTATCTAGCTGGAATGAATCATTCCTCTTCACTGCTAGATAAAGAACGGCTTTATTCCTTGCTCTAGTTGCTGAACGCTTGGCGTTCCTCTTTTCTGCAGTACTGTTTGACTACGTCAGTCGGTAGATGTATGAAAGAATTGTTTTTTTTACTTATTCTTCGACAAACACATTTTTATAATCATAGGCAGCACCGACACTATGAACGATGAGGCCTTTGATCTTAGGCGACCGCAGATGTGCTTCTGCACTTTGGAAAAGCGGTATAACGCCCAAATCTTCATTTAAGATTTTTTCTGCTTCCACCATATTTTCCCAACGGGCTTCTGGGTCGTTGGCATTTTCATTGGAGGCTTGTTCGATCAATTGGTCGTAGTCATCATTTAGCCATTTCCCACGATTGTAGGAACTGTCTTTTTTGAACAATTCCAAAAAGTTGATTGGATCTGCATAGTCTCCGATCCAGTTGTTCATGACCATCTCAAAATCGCCGCTATTGGAACGATCCAAACGAACAGAAAAAGGAACATTTGTGACTTCGATAGTCAATCCATCCAGTGTTTGCTGCAAGGTTCCTTGAATGTATTCCGCCATTTTTTTCGATTGGTCGGTATCTGAGGTTAGCAGCTCGAAAGACAACGTATCGATCCCCAGTTCTGCTTTGGCCTTTTCCCAATATTCTTGAGCTTTTTCTTCGTCAAAGGCTAACGTAGTTGCCGCATCCTCGACAAAATCAGCCTTTGTCTCTGGATTGAAAGCTAGGTCAGAAGGAACAAAACCGACAGCCGGTAACGAGCCGTTGCCTAAAATATTGTCAACGATTTGTTGTCGATTCATACTATACGAAATGGCTTGCCGCAGATTCGTATTTCGAAAAGGCGAATCTTCTGGTGCTTGATTCATTTCTAAATACTGAGTGGTTGCACTAGGCTGAACAATGTAATCAGGATGATTCACATTCTGCATCGCCAATTCACCGCTTAAAATAATGTCATCGGCTTGTCCGCTTTCGTACAAGTTATAAGCAGTCGATGAGTCTTTCACGACATCAAAATTAACTTTTTCAAGTTTGACTGAATCGGCATCCCAATAATCCGGATTTTTTTCCAAAGACCACTGGATGTCGGTGCCTGGGCCAGCATAATTGGTCAATAAGAATGGCCCATTGTACACAGCGTTTTCACTTGTTAAAGCGTATTGATCACCAAATTCCTCCACGACACGTTCGTTTTGTGGGAAGAAGGTTGGAAAAGCCAGTAAAGATAAAAAGTAAGGTGTTGGTTTTTCTAACGTGATTTTCAACTCATGATCATTGACTGCTTCGATCCCTAACTCGCTTTTATCTAGCGTGCCATCTGAAATAGCAGATGCATTTTTAACGGGTGCTAGCATATAGGCATAATTGGAAGCTGTAGCTGGATCAACGGTTCGCTGCCAGCTAAAAACATAATCAGCCGCTGTAACTGGATCACCATTGGACCATTTTGCCTCTTCTCGCAGTGAAATGGTATAGGTCAGGCCATCTTCACTGACTTCAGCGTCTTTACTTGCCCCAGCAATTACAGGAACATTGTTCTCATCCAAGCGATAAAGGCCTTCATAAGCATTGTTCAGAGTAATAAAGCTATAAGAGTCGGTTGCTAAAGAAATATCGGCACTGCCCATCTCTGCTGAAAATTGCACATTGATCACTTGCTCTGCAGAAGAAGCTGCTGATGAATCCGTCTCGTTTTCTTGCGCGCCATTTTGACAAGCTGCTAAAAAGAAGCTGCCTAGTAACACAAGCGATACTGCATACTTGCTACGTTTCCCCATTTCTACTCATCCCCTTCTAACATTCAGATAATTCAAAAAATTCTGTTTGTTGTACCGAGTTTACCGCATGTTTATGCAGCCTGTCAATTTAACTCGACCAAAAAATGTAAGAGGTTACACGGTTGTGTCAGAAGCGCTCTTGTGAATGTAAAAATTAGAAAAGTGCGACTTTATGCTGACTATCGTTGACAGGAGTCGTGCCAAGAAAGCATACAAAAAAGTTCTGATCTTCTAGTGATCAGAACTTTCGATACTTTCTTATACATCATTTCGCAGGTAAAATGGATAAAAAAACTTTCAAAATTTTCCTTACCTTCCACTCAAAAAAAAGAAGACACAAATTTCGTCTTCATAGCGCTTTCTCAGAACCTTCCCACTTTTTTGCCTTTCAACTCAAGGAATAAAAGAAATCTCCTCAGAAAGTAAAAAAAACGTATCTATTTTAAAATGGGAGTGGTACACTAAACAAACGAAGAGTACTGCACGTGAGAAAAGAAAGACTTCCCCAAGTATCCATTTTCTCCAATACTCTTCGGACTCTTCAGTACGTATATTAATTATACGTACTTTTTTCATTTGTTCAAGGCTTTTGAAAGATTTAATCAAAAAGTAAAAATCGATAAAAACGTACCAATTCCCAAAGCTAATTGACAATGATTCTCAATTAGCGCTATACTAAATGAAATCACTCACAGTCAAAGGAGGAATTTCATGTATATCCGTACCGTTGCGTTTGAAGTCATTCCAGAAGGCAAAGAGATCTTTCTTGCTAAAATGAAAAAAGATACCGCCTCAATGAAAACATTTGCTGGGTGTCACTCTGCTGAAGCTTGGTTTTCAGAATCTAAAGACAGCCTCGTTTTCCAGTTAGTGTCAAAATGGACTGAGAAAAAAGCCTTTCAAGCTTGGTTAAAACGTCCCGAACATTTGCAAAAGCACCGAGATGCGTATCGAGCAGAAAAAGAAGGAACTGCAAAACCGAGCCTTGTTTTGTCCAAGACCGGCCAAGAATTTGTCTTGATCGATGAAGAACCTAGTCCTAGTTAAACTATAAGAGCGATCCACCAAAGCTGATCCCGTTCGCTTTGGTGGATCGCTTTCTTGTTCAGTATCTCTCTTTTCTATTCCACCGTTCGCTCGTTCAGGGTTCTTCCTTGCTGATCTTTTAATTGAAGCCAGCCATTGGTCCCCCCATAGTAAAGAAACATGCCTACCTCATTGACACTTTTTAATACGACGTCTTCAATCGTTCGTCCCTCTTTGATCGCTGATTGATTCTCTTGCCGTATCTTTTCTGCTAATCGAGCTGAAAATCCCACCGAGCCGTCTTTGTTCAATGGAACCTCTTGACGCAAGGTAGCGCCTTTTTCAATTCGAACCTCGTTGCGTTTCTGCCAATAGACCGTTGCTGTACTTCCTTGATAATCCACCATAAAGGGTTCATCTTGTAATTCTTTTGACCATTTATGACGAGGCTTGCCCCCTTTTTTCACCTCTTTCGTTTCCTTTTTGCTGGTGGATACATAACCCAGAAAATCGATCAAGCAATCAAATGGTTCCGCACAAACAGCGACCTTTTGTTGCAGTTCCTGTGGAATCACGATAGGTGCGTTGGAAGCATCGGACAGTTGGTATTTCTCTTGATAATAGGCTGCTAAGTATGGCGCCATGATCTCCCAAGGTGGTGTAAGGATTATTAAGCGGTCATATTCTTGCTTGTCATCAAATGTTTTCTCGTCTGCGACTGATAGTAATTGGCCTTTTTTTATGGCTAAGAGGACGGTATTGTCTTTTGCTTCAATAAGTTTTCCTTTAACAATTTGCAGTTGCCCTGCTTCCTGCGGCAATTCAAAAAGCATCTGTTTGTCATCAATGACCGTTTTTTCTAATTCCATTTTGCTCCCTGCTTTCTGCTAGTTTCTCGCCCATTATAGCATGTATTTTTCTACGCAGCTGTGTCGAAGAATCAAAAAAAGAGGCTGCTTCCAAGAAACAGCCCCTTTTTTAAGGGAATTGGTTTACGTGCATGGTTTCATTTTATTTTGATTGGGTGATTACCAATGGATCAGCTAAAAAAGCACTCAACTAGTGCTGGTTGATAGATCTCATTGTATTTTGCAACTACTCGTCCGCAACGTTCTTCGATATCTTCATGATCGATTCCATCATAGCGAATCACATTTAATACGACACACCTTTCCATTTTTCTGACCACTTCACCGATCACACGGCTTTGTAAGCCAACTGGTTTACATTCATATGCTTTACCTAATACAATTGTTTCTGCTTCCATAATTCTCTCCTTAAAAATTCATTTTTCTAATTGTATTATCATATTATCATCTAATTTTAATTAAATAAAGCAATATGCCCGTAATTTGTAAATAATAACTAAAAAAAGCGTTCATAATCCAATGAACGCTTCGTTTTAAAACATTATGTTGTTTTTAGGTTAATATTAAAAAAAAGTGTTTTATTGGCGACTTGCTACCAATAACGCCGCAAATTCTTCCAGATATTTCTGATCGATCGCATCATAACTGTTTGTTTTTCCACTATCGATATCCAGCACGCCAAGCAGCTGATTACCAGCTACCATGGGAACTACGATTTCAGACATTGCTGCTGAGTCACAAGAAATATAGTTCTCATGTTCTTTGACATTCGGGACGATCAATGTCGTTTGTTTTGCGGCTGACTCCCCACAAACCCCTTTGCCCATAGTGATTCTGGTGCAAGATACTCTTCCTTGGAATGGGCCTAAGATCAGTTCGCCTTCTTCAAATAAGTAGTAGCCGGCAAATACTGTATCTTCCAATGTTTCATTCAGTAAAGCAGAAGAGTTGGCTAGATTGGCGATCCAATTACTCTCCGCTTCTAACAACCCTTTTAATTGCAGAAGCATCAATTCATACGCTTCGATTTTTTTATTCATTTTCTCACCTCTGTCCTTGATTATAAGCAAACACAGAGGATTTGTCTCGTCTAAATTGCTGGGTACTGGAAACAAAAAATGTGAATAAAGAGAAGTCGCCTGAATCAGTCTACTTACTAACCTTTGTCAGCAACCGATCTTGATCGATTGGGTTCTCCTTCTCAATCATCTGCTGAACTACTCTGCATCAATCACAGTAAAACGAGTATTTTCATGTCGCACTGTTTCGATTTCATCAAGGATTGCTTTGGCTAACGTACCACTGGATGTTACTGATTCCTTTTGGTCATTGAATAGCAAGTGATCTTTCCCTAAAATCGCTGGTTTAGCTGGTCCTTCTTGAAAGACGTTCCCAGGAGAAATCCCCACCCAAGGGACATTTTTGACGGTTTCTAAAAAGAGGTATTCGTCTAGCTGATTTTCTGGAATCGCAATCCAGCTTTCACTTCCTGGGGCTTTTTTCAATTCGGTAAGATTGCGTTCGCCCGCTTCGTTGAACAGGCTGCCAGCTCCTAAAATGAAGAACAAGCGTGTGTTCTTTTCTCGAAACAGGTGCACTAATTTTGCTGCCAAATCCACATGCAAGTACGCTTGGTCAGGACTTGTCGCAAACGCATCGACCAATACGTCAAACCCGTCGAGGTCTCCTTCTGTTAACGAAAAAGCATCTTTTGTAAGTGTTTTGACCGTCTCACCAAGTTGTTCTTTGGCCTTCGCTTCATTTCTCACGATAGCAGTCACTTCGTGTCCTCTCTGTACTGCTTCTTGATAAATTGCTGAACCTGCATTCCCTGTTGCGCCAATAATACCGATTTTCATAATGATCATCCTTCCTACTTTTGTTTTTTCAAAACAAGTTGTTACTAATCAAGTTACAACTAGAGTATAAAAGAAACTTTCTTTCCTGTCAAGAAATTGCTTAGCAGGTGAAAGTTCTTTTTACTGTGTTGTGTCCGTTCAATCTACTGTTTGGCTTCTCCTCGAATGCCTTCAATGATTGATTGCAGCGAGATGGCACTCATCTCCTGCTCGATTTTCTTTTGCAGCACATCGTAAGTTTCCTCTAATACCGTTTGGATATTCCCCCCAATCAAGCAATTGGGATTGGTCTTTTTGTCCGCATGTAAAAGATGGTGATCTTTTTCAACACTCGCATAAATGTCTAACAAAGAAATCTCATTTGGTTCCTTCGTTAGTTTAGGGTTTGGTTTTCCTCTTTGGCTTTCAATCAATCCAGCAACCCGTAAATCACTCATAATCCGGCGAACATAGGCAGGATTCGTTTCAACACTCTGGGCGATCCGATCACTTGATAAATCAGTTCCTTTAAAGAGGTGGATATAAGCGAGGATGTGAATGGCGTCGCTGTATTTGGTTGAATATTTCACTTCGTCTCCACTCCTTTTTCTTGTATCATACCTCTTTTTTAGCATTTAGACAAAGGGGACTGATCAATCTTACAAAACTCAAGAATCCCGTCAAGAAAAAACAGCCCTCAAAAAGTTAGCACAAAAGCCTAACTTCTTGAAGGAACTGCATACTGAACCACTTTTTTACTTTTTATTTAAACGATCACTTTGCTAATAGCCATTCATCCACGCTGATTCAAGCTGATTGCCGTCGGGATCAACGATTTCATAGCCGACCATCACGTCTTCTGGAATACCCATGTCAACTTGGAACGATTGGCCGCCATTTTCTTCTGCAATCTTCGCAAAATTCTTCGCTTCTTCTGGAGTATCGAAGCTAAACGCAATCAATGCACCACTTGTGTTCTTCGTATCCGCAATACGTCTGCCATTCAGAAACTGTTGATAAAACTCATGTTCTAACAACATCACCCAAATCGATTCACTCCAAACCATCCCGCTGCTAGTCTCGTTTGAGAACTCTTCATTTTTGACAAATCCCAACGCTTCATAAAAGGAGGTTGCACGTTTGATATCAGTGACAGGCAAATTTATAAACACCATTTTGTTCGCCATTTTCTTGCCTCTTTTCTTTGATAAGCTGCATTAACGAATCCGCTCTCATTATACCACCTATCAGTTGATTCACAAAAACATCAAACCTTATCATTTGCTCTTGGTTTCTATCAGCTCATCCAAAAATGTTTTTTTAAGTAAAAAAAGGTCTTTGTATGCAAGACCTTTTTGCTTTTCTTACCTATGAAAAAGTAACCAAATACGCATCGCATAGAAGCCATTTTTTCGCTGATCAATTCAACGCAAGCTGCTCTACTTTTTTTAATACTCAAAACTCAAGTCTTGAATCGATCACGGTAGCTTTCCCACGATAAATTTTTCGATACTCTTTGGGCGTATAACTAGTTGCTTTTTTAAATTTCTTACTAAAATAATTTGGATCATTGAATCCCGCTCTGACAGAGATTTCACTGATTGATCGATCACTTGTTGAAAGTTCTTTTTTAGCAACCTCAATACGATAAATCATCAAGTACAATGAAAAGGTCATCCCTAAGGTATTCTTGATCAAACGGCTGGTGTGATACCGACTTAAATGCAGGTGATCTGCTAAAGTGTCTAATGTAATATGTTCTCTATAATTTTCATGAATATAGCGCAATATCTTATGTCTTAAAGAAAGCGAAGGAGAAGCCTCATTGTTTTTCTCGACGTGCAGCAAAGAAATCTGATTGATGGATTGAATCCCTCGGTCCAATGCATAAACAAAATCATTGGTGATCGGTTCCACTAAATAATCGATCAAGCCGTAACGCAACGCTTTTTGAGCGATAGCAAAGCTTTCTACTGCAGAATACAAAATTGCTTTTGCATTCGGGCAAAAAGAGAGCAATTCTTTGTATAATTCAAAACAGTCTCCTTCGCCATCCGCATTGATCACTGCAATTTCAACCGTTTGCTCAAGACATGTTCGCTGAAGCGCTTTTTTCGAATCAACCGTCGGAAGTAAGATGACATTTGGGAAATGACGATCGATCAAACGAATCATATCATTAACTGCTCCCCGCTCATTGCTGTCAATGATCAATAAATTACACACGAAATTTTCTCCTTCGTTTAAAATTTATCTGTTGGTATTTCTCTTTCCATTTATTTCTCTTGAAAATCTATGACCATCCGCCCTTTGATTTGGCCAGAGAGCATTTCATCAAAAATATCATTGATCTCTTCTAACTGACGCATAACAACTTTAGGAACGACTTTTCCTTCAGCTGCGAATTGGAAAGCTTCTGCTAAATCAGTCCGTGTTCCAACAAGGGAACCGACGATTTTAATACCGTCCAATACAAGTCGAGGAATGTTCAAGTCCATGCTTTCTGGTGGAAGACCGACTGCTACAATCGTACCGCCCGCACGAACGGCATCGACAGCAGAGTTGAAGGCTGCTTTTGAAACAGCAGTTACAACAGCTGAATGTGCGCCACCGGTTACTTCTTGAATGACTTTCGCTGCATCTTCTTTCGCGGGATTGATCACAAGGTCAGCGCCGTGATCTTTTGCAAAGTCCAACTGCTTGTCGTTGATGTCGATCCCAATCACTTTTGCATTGAAGACATTTTTTGCATATTGCAAGGCTAAGTTTCCTAATCCGCCTAAACCATAGATGGCGATCCATTGACCTGGTTTAATATCAGAAACTTTCACCGCTTTATATGTCGTTACGCCTGCACAAGTAATGCTACTGGCTTCAGCAGAACCTAAGTCCTCAGGCACCTTCACTGCATAGTCAGCTACAACGATACACTCTTCAGCCATACCACCATCTACAGAATAGCCGGCATTTCTAACAGAACGACATAATGACTCATTCCCGTTCACACAGTATTCACATGATCCACAGCTTTCATACAACCAAGCAACACTTGCACGGTCACCAATTGCTAGAGAAGTAACATCATCACCGATCGCAACGACTTTACCGATTCCCTCGTGACCAAGTACGATTCCAGATGCATCGCCAAAGTCGCCATCTTTTACATGCAAGTCAGTGTGGCAGACACCGCAACACTCCATTTCTAATAATGCTTCATTCGGACGAAGCGCTCTCAATTCTTTTTCTTCGATTTTTACAACCTTATCTTTTGATACTACAGCTGCTTTCACAAAGACACCTCTTTCAATTCGTTTAAATAAAGAACTTCCTTTTGTTTGTGAAGTAATTAACTAACGCATAGAGGTCAGTAATAGCTAGATAAAAGAAAGTTCTCTATCGAGAAGATTACCATAGAAATCATCGAAAAAAGGGGAATATATTGCTTTTTTTCTGTAATCATTTATTAGAAAAAAATAATGAAATAATTCAATTTTTTTCTTTAATACCGAATTAGATAAAAGATGAAGACGAAAAAATGAGTGAAATCACCGATATAAATAACGATTCTATAATAAAAAATATCAAGAGAGACTTCCACTATCATGTAAACTTTTTTTAAATCATTCCCTATCCTTCTATTTTTTTATCAAGTCGATGATTTGGGATTTATTTTCTTTCAGGCGCTGAATGTCATGTTGGTATTTAACGAGATGTCCCTCGTCAATGTTTTTCTGAAAATTTCCATTCCCTTCTTCTCCTTCTCTGATCATAAAAGCAGCTAGCGCTGAAAGGCGGTCGATCAAACAATCGACAATCTGTAACCTGTCATTATTGGACAGCCGATAAGTATCCACAAAAATTTCCAATCGATGACATTGTGTTTCACTCAGACGACTGTTCCCATCAAAGTACAAGGGTACCCAGCGATAAGCAGCATAAGAAACATCCCACAACCTGCTTCCTGGCCTTACTGTGTCAAAATCAAAAAGCCCAAATGGCTCCCCATCCACGATCGTCATATTATACGGAGCAAAATCATTGTGACACATCACTTCTATTGGGCCAGAGTAATCCAACATCCACTGTTCCTCACCAGTTAACCTTTCCAGAAAACCAACACTTCGATCATGAAAATCTCTTAATCGTTCAGCTACTAAACAAAGAACCTCATCAGTATAAAGCTCATCCGGCAATGGCTGATCATATACATCCCCTGGAACAAAAGAAACTAACTCATGTTCTTCCTGATCAAACCCTAATGGTTTCGGCACATAATTTATCTGCTGATCATGCAAAAAACGTAAAAAGCGTTGAACGTCCTTCGACCATGGAACCTTTGGCCGTCTGACGAACTCCTTTTCGATGATTATTTCTTCTCGTCCAAGATTGTTACTTCTTTCATTCAATGAAACCCCTCCTATTTGTATAGTCATTTCTTCATTTTATCACAACAAATAGAAGTTTCTTTCACCTTAGTCAAAAGAAAAAAGCCCTTGAAATCAAGGGCTTTTGCTTCATCTGATAATAAATGATTAACGACGAATTTCTTTGATACTTGTGAAAAGTCTTTACAGTATTGATATAAAAGAATTTTTATTGCCTCTGACTACACTTTGACTAACCTATTAAAAAAATGTTTTTCAAGAATCCTGTAATACCAGTACTTTCATCATCTTTTTAACCTTCTAAAGAATTAAAAGCAGTCAGAGGCTTTAACTTTTCAGTTGATGTTAAATGGCGATATATTTTTGAGGTTGTACTGTCTGTATGACCTAAACGATCCTTTAAAACATCCCAACTGCAATACTCTGCCACTAAACTAGCCATAGTATGACGAGCCAAATGGGTGTGAAAATCTTTGTTAATTCCACATCGCTCTACACAACGTTTAACATGATCGTTTACATATTCACGACGATAGGGAACTCCACGCTTTCCAGGATCGAGATAAACAAATAAATAAGTTTCATCTACAACAAAATTACTATTTCTTTTTGTTTTATTTAATACATCAATTAATTCTTGTAATTTCTCCATTACTAATGGTGTAACGGGTACTCTTCTTGCGGAACTAACAGTTTTTGTAGTTTCTATTCGAAAATCTTTACTTTTCCCTTTTACTGCAGTCTGTTTATAAAACAAAATTTCATTTCGTTCAAAATCTATATCTTGAGGCTGTAAAGCAAGCGCTTCACTCACACGACACCCAGTATAAAACAAAACATGAAAAAGAACAGACATGGGTAACTCTTCATAAACTATCCCGTAGTTTAAAAAAGCTCGTAATTCATCCACTGTTAAAAACTTATCTTCTAAACTGTTGACAGACTCTTTTAAATCTTTAACAGATAACTGATATTTAGGCATTTTAACAAACTTCATTGGATTCTCATTTATCAAATTCTTTTTCTTACAATAATTAAAAACCATATTTAGAACCTGAACAAGAGATTGTAAACTATTTTTAGCATAACCAACATTAACGCCATCAATTCCCTTTTCTTTTAAAATGAAAAGAAATTTTTGTAGTTCTTCTGATGATAAACTACTTAATTTTTTATCACCAATCCATCGATTAAGTATTTTCACCTGTTCTTCTCGTTTATCATACGTTGCCACCTTTTGTTCGTTTAGTGATCGATAATATTCAAACCACTTTTGACTAACAACACTAAATTTATCATTACTAGCAAGCCTTTTTTGCTTATTTCTGTGTTGTTTTTCCATTTCAAGATAAGCAAGCTGAGCTTCACGTTTAGAATTAAAACCTCGTCTCGTAGTTCGAAAAGCCTGAAAGTACCAAGTAATTTTTCCCGTTGCAGTAATATGTTTTTTAAAACGACTCATATTTTCCATTTATTCTTACCTCCAATTACGAAGGAACCCAACAATCGGAAGTGCTTGAAAATCTTTCTATCTATGAAATAATTATACAATATACAGACGAAAAGATAAATTCTACAATAATCGTAATAAACGAAACTGATCGCAAAAATATTCTTCATTTCCTTTTTTTACCCATTCTAAAATGTCATCTCTAAGGTAATGTCCTCTAATGCCAAACCAGCAGCTTGGAAAATCACCTAATTTTATAAGACGGTTTAAAGTACTATCACTTATTTGAAATTGTTCTTTTAAATCTTTATTCGTTAAAACTAATGGTAGTTGATTTATCCTCTTCATTTTATTATTAGAATCCTCTATCTTTTCTGGTTGAAACAAATATTTTTCTAACTCTGATGAATTACTTTTATTGTTATTCTTTGACATGATTGTCTCTTCCTTTCTATTAACAATAATTAATCTATCAGCCACTTTTGTCAAAAGTACATAGGAATTTCACCTCTCCCCAAGTTTACGGCGAGCCTTACGGAAGTATCATTATCCCAACTTCAAATCATCGCTTTTTATTGACTATAAAAATTATTTCAGAATTTTAATCGCTCCTTCTTTACAATAAGAGATCATGGCGCAACTAAAATATGCTCCTTGAAGTGTTAACGTACTGATAGAATTTATTTAATTTTCAATGATCAATAGGTTTTCTAACTAAAAAACTTATCTCTCAAATATTAGAAGATTCTTTCAGATAGAAAAAGTGGAAAGGGGATTTTTTAATTAGTTAACTTTAAATTTCAATATAGCCTCTATCAATTTAATTTCTAGCTGTCTTAGCATATATTCATCTACATAGGTAATAAATTGCCCCACCTCATTAAATCCATTTTTTAAACACAACTTAGTTATATAACCGTGGTAATGTTTAAGTATCATTTTGATTGAAATTGGGTCTTCTTTCAAAGCAGATAAGATAATAGATATAGGAACTAATGGGTAATGTTGGTTCCTTTGTTTGTCTACCATAAGCCATATTCCATTTTCAATTGTTCAACCGCTTTCGTTCGTTGATACCAGATACCACTTGTACTCATGTTAAAAATTTTACCGATCTCAGTATCATTAAAACCTGCAAAATAATAAAGTAAAACAATCTTTTTCCTTGTATCCGATAACTGATCAATTGCTGCTGATAACTTCTGATCTGAAATTAATATCTCCATTCCAAATAAGAAATAAACATCTTGCTCATCTAAATGAGTTTGTGAATACTTACCTTCATTTAAATCATTTAATGGTTCCTCATTTTCTTTTATTTTATCGTTTCGTTTTCGAATAGACTTAGCTTCGTTGCGTAATACCTTTTTACAGTAGGCATCAAATTGGTGTTGTGTAGATATCTCATTGTTGTTTTGTTGCACGATCAATATGCTCCTTTATCCCCTTTCCACTAATACAACAATCAGAGAATACCTATTTTTCGAAAAACTAGAAGAAAATAAAAACGAACTTCATTTTTTGAATCTACATATCCTGTTCCATTAACATCGTATATTTCACAATAGAATAAATAGGCTTTTGAAATTATGCTTTACTTACAAGAAATCACAGTTATTTTTTGGAGGAAAATAAATAAAATTACTATTCAGAAGATAATTAAAAATATCAATATAACAAAAAATCAGCATTCAATCCTAATTGTCTGATTGAATGCTGATTTTCTATGCTATACATGTAGCTTGAGTATTCCTTTTTAATTACTCACCAATAATCAATTAGGAATATTACTAAATTTGGAGTTATTTGTACTTGCTCAATTGATATTCTCAAATAACCTAGACTCTCATTTTTTATAGTTTCTTCGAAAAAATCAATGTATCTGTGATGAATCTATAATTATACCTTTTATCAACGATCAAATGCTTAAATTATCTACTATCATTTAGGATAGTTATCGCGAATATAAGTCAATCTCAAAAGAAAGTGTAAACTATTCACTGCTTGAACCATAAATGAAAAGTAAAAATCATTCGAGACTTGTTTAGATAAATATTTGTGATGCGTTAGAATAAGTATTGAGATTTGGAAAAATCGCGACACATACAATGATTGGTTTGCTGCAATAAATTTAAACTAGCTGTCTATATGGTTATGGATATTTGAACCTATTTCAGAAAAATCATTAGTCAAAAGTTTCTTGATTATCGGTTGTCCACAAAAGATGAGCTCATTAATTTCTATCCCTTCCGTTTCAAAAATCACGATCTCATTTGTGCCTTTCTTCAAAAATTCTTTCGGGCAATATAAGGAATGAATCGGCCCTCTTTGCCAGTAGCGACCTAAATTGATCCCATTGATGATGACCACTCCTTTGCCATAGCTGCGGCAATCGATAAATGTATCCGCAAGGTCAGTCAACGTGAATTGGGCTTGATAAAAAGAAGGCTGAGCCGGATTTTTACCGGCAGTATAATCAATTTTTTGGAGTTGTTCTGCTGACAATGTCAATGCATATTGCCGATAGCCTTGATGAAAATGGATGTCTTGCATGATTCCCCCACGAATGCCTTTCACTTGTGTCGGCCCATTCAATTTAAAGCCATAGTTCACTCGACCTAAGTTCTCTACTAAAACATCTAGTTCAATCCATTCTTTCTCTGGCGTACCCTTGATTATCACTTCTTCCCCAAGGTTTTCTTGATATTGAATTGTCTGCAGGCTACCGTCTGCAAAAAGATGCAATCGATCACTGGCCTCCACAACTTTGAGCTTATTTTCGTGATGATAATTTTTTAAGTTTACTGAATAAAGCATATACCCGTAACCAGGTCCTGCTTCTTCCATCGTTAATGGATACATCGTTTCTTGGACCGTCATCATCTGGTCTTTTACCGCAAATAGTGAGACGCTGTTTTGCACAGGGAATGTTCCTAAAGAACCAAACGTTTTCCTGCGAGGCTCGGCTTGCCACACTTCAGGACATACTTCTTTAATGGCTTTTTGTACATGGAAATATTTCTCAGTCGGCTCACCAGCTTCCGTCAATAACGCATCGTAGTCATAACTAGTCATTTGTGGCAAATCCAATACACCGCGAGCAGAACAACCATTATAAAAACCAAAATTGGTTCCACCATGGAACATATAGAGATTCAATGAACCTAAGGCTAGCATATCCTTGACTTCATTAGCTAGATCTTGGCCATCACGTTTGATAATCGGTTCTCCCCAACGATTGAACCAACCGTCCCAGTATTCCATGCACATAATCGGCCACTTTTTGTCGTGTTTTGCCATAAATGCCTTCATCACTGCAGCGTTCTCTTTGGAATGACTGCCGAAATTTCCCGTTACGAAAACATCCTCTTCTATCAGTGTGCCCGCATCCAGCACTTCTTCCCAGGCACCATCTGAAGTAAATAGTGGGACATCAATGCCGAATTCTTCCATCAACTGTTTCGTTTGCCGCAAATACTCTTTCTCCATACCATAAGAACCATATTCATTTTCGACTTGCATCATGATGACTGGTCCGCCATGTGTCACTTGCAAAGGAACTAACTTTGGTAAAAGCACACTGAAATAAGTACGGACTTTTGCCATAAATCGTGAATCAGTTGAACGCAATCGCACGTGCTCTTTCAGCAACCAAGCAGGCAGCCCGCCGAATTCCCATTCCGCACAAATATAGACAGATGGCCGCAAAATGACCATCAAGCCAAGTTCTTGCGCCAATGACACAAAAGCGACGATGTCTTTCATTCCCTCAAAGTCATAGACGCCTTCCACTGGCTCATGCAGATTCCAAGGAATATAAGTCTCCACGGTATTCGCACCCAGTGCTTTCAAATTGTATAAACTATCTTCCCATTGCGCCGGCGTCATGCGAAAATAATGGATCGCGCCACTAATCAATTTAGTTGGTTTTCCATCTACCAAAAATTCTTCTTTTATCTCAAACTTTTGCATGTCTTCTACTTCCTTAATATATCAAAAATGAGGATTATCATACTTCTAATACACACTAACTACGACTTACTTAAGAATTATCCAATTTTCTTATTTGCCATTCTAACAAATGGCAAATAAATTAACGTGGCTAAAGCTAAATTAATAATTGATAAAATAATTGATCTCCAATCAAATCCTGTCGAAAAGAATCCATATAAGACCGGTGGCATTACCCAAGTTACATTTTGTGTTACTGGAGAAACCCAACCTAAATCTGTTACTAAATAAGCCACACTAGACATTACAGCAGGACATAACAAAAATGGAATAAATAAAATAGGATTTAATACAGTAGGTAATCCATACATTACTGGTTCACCAATATTAAACAAAACAGGCATAATTCCAAGTTTTGCAACTTCTTTATAATGACTATTTTTTGATACCCAAAAAATCGCAATTAATAAACCTAAAGTTGCATACCAGACAAACGATCCATATGATACGCTTGTCCAAACATAAGGAATAGTTTCATTGTTTTGATAAGCTTCTAAATTAGCTAATAGAGCTACTCCAAATACACCTTCCATAATAGGCGCCATAACATTTCCACCATGAATA
>Ga0129309_1000359_pt1 | contig 37027 bp, 34 predicted proteins | sample L1105metagenome_FD_94439 | JGI IMG/M metagenome (GOLD analysis project Ga0129309, IMG submission 94439) | Ring-tailed lemur group fecal microbial communities from Wisconsin, USA - L1105 metagenome | ecosystem: Host-associated > Mammals > Digestive system > Large intestine > Fecal | place: USA...
CCTGTACTTTGTATTCATGGTCGTATTGTCTGTTTTCTGCCATTTTTGTTCACTCCTTATTCTCTTGATTATATCTCAAATCCTTGAGCATGAGGTGTCAACTTTTTTTATACCACATCACTCCGCCGGGTAATCGTCCCCCGCGACGCGGATAGTTTTTCTCCGGGTGCAGACGGTTTCAAGCATGAGGTCTACAAGCTCGTCCAGTCTGTCCCTGTCAAGCTGCCTGTCCTGTACCAGAACGTCATAGCTGATATTGTCCTTGATGATTTCCTCGTATATCTCAAACACGCTCTGCGCCGCTTCCGTTCTTTTCCGTTCCGGCGGCGCAGCCGCTTCCCTGTCAGAGGGAGAGGGGTTAGGGGAAAGGATAGGAATGGAATCGGTATTTGATAAATCCATATTTGATTTTTCTTTTTTTGGTAAGTCAGTCTTTTGTATATCTTTATTTAATTGCGTTGGATTTTCCAACGTAGGTTTTTCCAACATAGGCTTTTCCAATGTTGGATTTTCCAATGTAGGTAAATCCGATACAGGCGGGGTCTGCGGCTGCTCGAAAATCACATATTCCGCGCCGCGCAAGCGTCCTTTTTCGTCACGCTCCCTTGAACGGACGATATATCCGGCGCGTTCCAGTTCCTTAACCGCTTCCCGGATAGCGTCGATTTTCTCCCGGTTGATTAGCGACAGCCCCGCAAGGGTGTAGTCCCAATCCTCCGGCAAGGACAGCATTTGCGACAACAGCCCCTTTGCCTTTAGGGAAAGCTCCTTATTGCGTAAGTGGTGGTTGCTCATAACCGTATAGCCCTTGTTGCGCTCTACTCTGAAAACTGCCATAGCGTGTCACTCCTTTTGCTGTGGATTTGTTACGCAGTAGAAAGGCGATTTTGCGGGAAAAGGTATCAATCCCTTGCCGCGTGGGAAACGCGCCCGCAAAGCCGCCTGTATCAATGCTTTTTCAGCCCCTACTGCGTAACAAAGGGCATGAAAAAAGCGGCGTTCCTGTTCTTCCTGTGCCGGAAGTGGGAAACGCCGCCTGTGCGGTGCAATATTCAATTTGTTGTGGTCTTATACTGATGTTCTGTGCTATACTGGTTTTATTCCCGCAAGAGCTTAAAAGCATATCAAAGCTCTTTCCGTTAAAAGTAGTAAATGAGTAGTAAATTCAAGCTCTGTACTCGCGGAAATGCCCGTATTTCAAGCATTTTGGGGGATAATCAATTTATTTATGTAGAAAACAATATCACGTACAAGATATATGGAAGATTTTTCTCAATCATTGCTCCAACAGAAGCACTATTGATATCTCCCACATAACATCCCATATCAAGCACCAATTCCTGCAGAGTTCGAACGCCTTCCACATGGAAAGTTCCATACCAGGAAAATATAATTCCATATAAAAAAGGAATCAAATAGTATTTTCCATAAATTCTCATAATACATCCTTTCCCGCATGATGCAGCATAACAACACAGGAAATACCTGCAAAAGCAATGATCATTCCGCCAAATAGAACCATACTTTCCAGATTGACCCCGCTTCTGCACCATTGAATATATGCCGCGTAATCATGCTGAAATCTCATCCCAAAAATCCTGAAATTTGTTTTATCTATTATATTCAAAAGAAGATATAGCGGAACCATAAGATTGGCATAGTATTCTTTTATATAAAAAGAAAACATCAAAGGAATCATCGATAGTAATGCAGCCATCAGGCTTATTCCTATGCTCATAATAATCGCATAACAGGCGGGATGATTATAATAAAGCGAAAACAGAAAATACTGCTGTATCACCTGATACTCCTCTTCATATAATGGATATCCCATCAAATTGCCATGTGCAAAATAAGGAAAAGCAATCAGATTCAATACTAATTCCATCATAAGCGGCAGAAAAAAGCAAAAAAAGGTAATCATTCCTACCGCTATAATACGGGATATGATATATCTTTTTCTACCGCATCGCCCAATCCACAGAATATCTTCCCGCGTATTTCTATCTTTCATAAACGAAAAGCCACCCGGAAGGACAATAAGAAATGCAAAAAACTCTACAAGATACCAGCCTATCGGATTTGATGCTGACAATGTACTGATCTCCAAAAATGAATACATGTCTGCCTGCTCAACATTCCAAAACCTTATGACATTATATAAAAAATTGACACACACAGCAGTAAAATGGATTAGCATACAGATAATCACGCCTTTTTGATGCATCAATACATTGCACTGCGATTTGATTAATTGTCTCAAGTCTGCCACCTCTTTTATGCAAGTCTTGTCAATTCGCCATTTTCCATTCTATAAACTTCATCGCATAACAGATCAATGTCTTCCCTTATATGACTGGCAATAATGATAAGTTTTCCCTGCTCTTTCATTTTCAGGATTACTTCTCGTATTTCTTCCGCACCGGCACTGTCCAGTGCATTCATAGGTTCATCTAAAATAATAATATCCGGATTTTCCATGAGTGCCTGTGCAATTCCAAGTCTCTGACGCATCCCAAGAGAATATTTTCCGACAGCCTTTTTCTCATCCGGATCCAGTCCTACTAATTCCATAAATTTCCTGATTGTCTCATCATCAATTTTTCCTCTGATTGACGCCAGATATTTTAAATTTCGGAATCCGGAATAATTCTTTAAAAATCCCGGATTTTCTATGATAAATCCAATATTCTCCGGAAAGTCAATATCCCTGCCAACCTCTTTCCCATTTACTTCCACAGTTCCTTCCGATGGCAGAAGCAGACCGCAAATACATTTTAATAGAACTGTTTTCCCCGATCCGTTCCGTCCAACGATGCCATAAATTTTTCCCTGACTAAAGCTCAAGCTGATATGATCAAAAACAATCTGCTCTTTAAATTTCTTTGTTATGCCTTGTAATACTATTTCCACTTTCTTTTCCATCTTCATTCTCCCATCTTTTTCTTCATACAACCGACAGATCTTCCAATTCTGTTTTTATTATTTACGACGAAGCATAACAATATAAAAGCCAAAATTCCAAAGATAAAAAATCGAATTCCATAGGTAAGATCTATATGATGCTTTAATGCATATCCCGAATATGTTTTAATTTGTGCAAGGCTCACCGGTGACACACCATATGCCGCAGCCATCCAGTCATTTGCTATGCAGACATCCAGGAACGTAAAAAACATTCCGGCTATTGTTCCAATCGATCGATTTGTCATTTTATTGCCAAAATAAATCAAAAGACCAATCCATGCGATACACGCCCATTCCAACAAAACACTCAAAACAAATGCCTGTACCGGTGTATAATCATTTACAATAAGATTTGAGATGGAAAAGTTCAGGCCAAACCTGCTTCCTGCATCTGTCATAGCAAGCGTTCCCCATATCTTTCCCCACTCCACATCAAGACTCAGATGACCAATAAATGGAAGGATGGATGAAATAATCAAGAAAATAACATACATCCATGATACTTTAAAGATATAGATGATCTGTCCAAATGCCCAGGATGTCCGTCCTGCACGCGGAAGCATATAGGGGTATCCCTCATCCTCAAAAGGCGCATTGCTAAATATGACCACAGCACATGCAATTATAATAAACTGGCAGATGTAATCATTTACAAGAAAAACAAACGCATACGGTGTTACGGGAATTTTTACTGATTTACTGAATGATAAAACAGAAGAAAGGTTCTGCACAAGGAATAAAAATACGAGGAGCATCGTTGTTAAGATTCTCGTATTTTCGGTAAGCATTCGCATATGATATTTTGATATCCGGTTTGCTTTAACAAATACTTCCATCTTCCATCCCCCTTATTATCTTTTTTGCAAAAATCACTCCAACGGTCAAAACAATGATTCCTGTACCGATCAGAGCAATTGCCGTTGTACACAAGCTGGAGCGGATCACGGTTCTTCCGATTAAAATCATATCAAAACGATGTTGATTATCAACCTGGATCAGACGGCAAAATTGTATAAATGCATAATTTACCATATATGGCGATACAATGACCACAAATGGATCTTCTACATAAATAGAAACAAGAAGTGCAATTCCTGACCAGATCATACCTCTGCAAAATCCCAAAATGACCTCTACTGCACAGTAGATCCACGGATGATATACTGCAATCCACCCATGAAACATATCCGCGACCTGAACATCACCAATCTCCTGATCTGCCATCGGAAATTTCATTGACAATACGAACAAAAGAATTGCTGTCCCTGCAGCAACAACCATACCGCCGCTCAATACATTTACGATGTATTTTACAATTCCATACTGCTTCTTACCTTCCCGCGTAATAATATAGGATACCGATCTGTCCCTTCTTTCAATGCTAAAGCTCGATGCAAACGGAAGCGCTGCAAAAACCGGCAGAAAATATACTCTGCACATCCCGCCAAAAGCAGAATTCTCAAAAAAATAGTACACATCATATCCTTCACCGCTTTGCAGACCCATACACAGATCATTCCATGAGTCAAAACATATGGAAAAGATCGTTCCTAATATTCCTAATATACACCAGACATTGATTGCACGTTTAAATTCTGCCGAAAGTATACGCATCATGATATTTCCTTTCCCGTAAGTGCGTTAAATCGCAATGTATAACCTTCATCTTCTCCATTTACCTCAAAATCGCAACACCAGACCGGAATCACTTCAACCTGATCAAATGAATTCGAATCTATCAATGGAAAATATTCCATCCAAATATTTGTTACTTTATACTCGTCAGTCAATATAACATTTCCAAATTTCTTGTTCAAAGCATCTTTGAGGCCTTCGTAATCTATAATATCTGCACGATCAGAAGTTTTCACTAATGGATCCAGTACCCCTTCCAAAGAAATCATCTCTATACCTGATTCCGATATCATAATGGACGCTCCCATATTTTGTCCCACTAACGGATAATCTCCTTTGTACTGAACGTAAGGGTTATCTTGTCCAAACACCGGAATATCCTGAACCGTAAAAGAATATTTTAAACGATAAATCCCGGCATCACTTTCAAATCGCATGTTTCCTAATTTTTTTGCATTTAACGTATCTTTATATTCTTTATCATTCATGATTTCTTTTTGTGTTTTATTCAAATCTTTTTCATCTAATGCAACAATCTCCGGTTCTCCCGGGTCACACCCTATATTCAATTTTGAGAGTAGTCTTTCAGCTTCATCTGATACTTTTTCTATGGTTGCAAACTTCAGATCCTTTTTTGATGTCATGCTCTTTTCTTCTGCATAAGTACACAATGTATCCATATAATCCACATCATCATCCGCTCTATAGATCAGACTTCCTCTCTCGCCTCCGATAGATGCCGTATCATAGTATCTCATTCCGGATTCATCTGTCGTCACCTTTGCTGCAGCAACATCCGGCCAGACGATATCCTGTATTTTATCATAATCAAACTGTTTCAATTCCGACGAATAAACGGCAAGATCTGTCTTTGGCATTTGAAATTCAGCTTCTACGTATAAATTCTCATCAATCTTTTCATCAATCTTCCCATCTGCCTGCAACTTTGTACTTTCACTGTCGCTCATATCTTCCTTATGACCGGCCGCACATCCGACCATACAGACAATAAGAAAAACAAAAAGAAAAAAACTCCATTTTCTCATAATATGATTTATAATCTCCTCATATAAAATAACCAGATCTGCAGATTTCAAATTTTATATGAATCTCGCAGATCTGTTTTGTCATAATTAATAAGTTACTTTACCTGAAACTTTTAAAGTTTTACTTGTTGTACTTGCTGTATCCTTTTTTCCTCTCATCAAATAACGTGTACCAGTATTGACTTTAGATGTATAAGAATATGCTTTAGAAGTTTTCTTTCCTTATATTTTTAAAGTTTTGATATAATTATTGGGCATCATTTTTTTACTGATTACTTTACAATACTAATAAGTATTTATAATTTCACATATATGCCGCCTCTTTTTTATATTATGTAAATTTTCCCATATTATCCCCCTTTCTTTTATCATACATCAATTGTTCATATCCATACTATATATCGAATTTATTAATTTGTCAATTATTATTTTTGTTATATAGGTATTGAATATTATTAAAAAATATTTTATAATAGTCATATGATTTAGAAACTATTTTTCAATATAGTTAATTGTGATGCACCTATTAGACATTTTAGGAAATTATCATATAATAACCGGTACAATCCAAACAGTTTTAAACACGAAAAAGCATTTTAAGTAACGAAGGGGGAGTATATGATGAAAAGATATCTCAAAGAATGCAGACGTCTGTTTCCTGTTTATGGAAAAAGGGAACGTCAGTTTTTAAAAAAATTGAATGATCATATTGAAGATTATGAAATCGATTATCCGGATTTGACTTATGAGGATATGATTAAAAAGTTTGGTTCTCCAAAGGAGATTATCATCAGCTATTATGATTCCGTTGATGATGATTATTTGTTGAGAAAAACGAATTTATCACAAAGAATACGCTTTTTCTTAATAAGTATTTTATTGATTGTTTTTATATTCTATTCTTATCGAACTTATACCGTATACCAGAGTTTTAAAAATATACAAGATTCTATTATTCTTCACGAAGAAACCACAATTGAGGAATTGCCTTGATTTTGTATTTTATACGAGGGGTTTTATATTATGAAAAAATTGACGTTATTATTATTAGCTGTATGTATTATTTACTTTAACATTCCTGTTTCCGCAAATCCGTTATCTTCCACAACGATTGTAGAAACATTTGACGATGGAAGTTATATCGAATCAACGATTGAAACCGAAACCGGTTCAGGTCTGAATGTTCTATCCACATCTTCCACAAAGAGCGGTCACAAAACGACTGCTTACAAAAGCAGTTCCGGGAAAGTATTATGGTCCATAACAGTAACCGGTACTTTTTCTTATAACGGCAGTTCCGCAACATGTACAAGTGTTACGAAGTCAACGTCCTGTCCGGATAAAAACTGGAAGATTGCCAGCTCATCAGCACGTAAATCCGGTGCTTCTGCCAGTGCAACTGCTACGGCAAAGCAATATCATGACGGAACATACCTGCGAAGTCTTACAAAAACGGTAACTTTAACCTGCAGCAAGACAGGAAAACTTTCATAAATAAAGGTCAAAAAGGAGAAGTCCTTCATAATTGATAAGAACTTCTCCTTTTTGTTTATGCCTTGGATGATTTCACTTTAATTCATTCATCCTCATTTGAAACATCTCTGCTTCTTTCTCCATATCGCCGAATTCAGACAGATCCATTTCCCGTATCTGCCGCAGGCCAATCTTTTGTACTGCTTCCACCGCAGCTTCTCTCTGCGTCATTCTTCGCGGAAATACCGTCTGGCAGACCGCACCCTCTAACGTATCATAAGCCTGAAAACATTGATTAAAGTCCATGAGCGGATATAACGAAAGATACCGGTTCGTACGATTATCGATCAGAAATCCCCAATTTTCCGGATGACGGTCAGTATTGCCGGTCAGATAATCCAGGATATTCATTCCATAATAATTAACCGGATCAAGTTGTGTACACACAGTGATCGTATCCAAATCATGATTGCATGCATAGATATCAAATGTCATTTTTGACACAAGCGAATACTCTTTTGAAGAAATGATCTCACTTTCTGTGACAACCTCTCCCTGATAGATATAAGGTCGATAGATAACCTGCGGAATATCGAAACACTGACAGATCCTGCTTGCAAGCAATTCCTTTTTCACGACATCCGCATCTCCATCTTTTAACAGGCGAAATCCTTTTTCCCCGCGAATCCATGCTTTCGGGAAACATCCTCTTGTTGACAGATCCGGTGCCAGTTCCCGGTTCGTCACGGTCATCTGCCGACCTTTCAGAGAAAGCTCAACGATTGCTTCATTTAAAGGATTGTCATACAGATTCAATTCCGCAAATGTGACGGTCTCGCCGCTTTTTCGCACCCAGAATACATCCGTCAATGAAACACAATGATAGGATAGAGAGATCATGGCACGATCTTTATCCGTCACCGCCTGTGCCACGCCGATGCTGTTTAGAATATCTTTCGCATATTTCCGGTCTAATGACAAAACTCGGGAAGCACACCAATGATAAAAGTTTACAAGATTATTCATATAATCGTCGATATCACAGGCTTCATCATCAAAATACAGATCATACGGCATAAAATCCGTATCCAGAATCTGCGCTTCTCCGGTATCGGAAATCGTCGCAGTGATTCTTTCCATATGCATAATTTCATATACTGTTTTTGTCTTTTTGCGTTTTCCCATCCTGACTCCTTTGTTCCGAACAAACCAACCGAAATAAGTACTTTTATTCTATCATAACCGCCTGTCGAAAACAAATCGAAAAAAGGTCCGCCAAAGCGAACCTTAAAATCAGGCACTGACTGCCTGCTGATATTCTCTTAATTTCTGTTTTGCCTGCGGCGTCAGATATCGCGGCACCTGGATTTCCACAACTGCATATTGATCCCCTTTTTCCGATGGCCGATTTATCAAAGGCATACCCTTTCCACGCAGTCGGATTTTTGTTCCGGATTGCGTTCCGGCAGATATTTTACAGCTGACTTTTCCATAAAGAGTATCGACAATTGCTTCTCCGCCTAATGCCGCAGTCGTGTATGGAATCTGTATTGTCCGGTAAATATCATTTCCTTTTCGTTCAAATCCCGGTTTCGGCTCTACCGTTACTTCCAGCAGAAGATCACCGGGTGTTCCGCCACCGTACGGCGGTGCTTCTCCCTTTCCTTTCAGGCGAATTTTCTTTCCGGTATCAATGCCGGCAGGAATCTTTACCTTTAAGGAAGTTTCTTTTCCATGGGAATTCTGAAAGCGGATTGTCCGCTCACTGCCATATACGGCGTCTTCAAATGGCACGGAAATGCTCGCCGTTACATCCTGTCCTTTCAGATGATCCTTTGACCGGGTATGCGAGCGATATGAATGATATCCTGCTCCGGAATCGAATCCATGCCCAAAGAAATTTTCAAAAATGTCTCCCATATCCATATCGCCCTCATGAAAATGGAATTCCTGATAGTTTCTATTATTTCCAAATCCGAAATCACCAAATCCCTGCCTTGAAGATTGTGCATTTCCATTCGAACCCATCGTTTCATCAAATGCTGCAAAACCATATTGATCATAGAGCTTTCGTTTCTCTTTGTCACTCAGAACATCATATGCCTCGGTAATTTCTTTAAATTTTTGTTCCGCCTGCTTATCACCGGGATTCATGTCAGGATGATATTTTTTCGCTAATTTCCGGTATGCCTGCTTAATTTTCTTATCATCCGCATTTTTCGAAATACCAAGGACCTCATAATAATCTCTTTTCATCTGCATGCTCACCTCTTTCCTGAACAACGATATCGTATTATAATAGGAAGAAATTCATTAATTCAAAATTTTCTGTATAGTGAGAACAGGAACGCTCATAAAAGCGTCCCTGTCCATCCGGCATAACTTTGATCTTAGCCTTCAATCGTAATAAATGATTTTTCTTCAACCTGAGGTTTTGCCTCTTTTTTCGGTACGGTAATCTTCAAAATTCCATCTTCGAATTTTGCTTTGATATCTTCCTGTGTGATATCATCGCCTACATAGAATGTTCTGCTGCAGTTACCGTAATATCTTTCTCTTCTGATATACTTGCCTGCTTTGTCCTTCTCATCATTCTTTGTAGAATTCTGAGCACTGATCGTCATATATCCTTCTTTTAACTCAGCTTTGATATCTTCCTTTTTATATCCCGGAAGATCAATGTCGAGTTCATAACTGTGATCAGTCTCTTTCACATCGGTCTTCATCAATGTGTTCACCGTATTGGAATAGTGAGTTACCGGTTTTGTAAAATCATTAAAAAAGTCATCAATTAAAGTTTCTCCAAAAATACTAGGCATTAACATATGTCATCTCTCCTTTTTATTTATGTGGAACGCTTTTGCATTCCGTTGTTTCCTTTGTTCTATATGTAATATAACACTTATTTTAGCACTCGTCAACCCCGAGTGCTAATAAATTTTGTGAACATTTTGTGAACAAATGATGATCATCGTCAGTATGCCTTATTTTTTATGTTTTATTCATTCATCGGCCGGTTCACAATATGAAAATACGTCTTCGACGTTAAAAGCCAGATCAGTGCGTATACAATAAAAAAGATGATATAGGTAACTGCCATTACTTTTATCGCAAGCTGTGTATTCTCCATGACAGCAAAACTCAAAAGCAAAAATACAATATTTCTCGCAAAGATCAGATGGATTCCTGCAAGCAGAAGCGGCATTAAAAATGTGATAACAACCTGTGAATAGATACTTTTTCGAATCTCTTCGATTGTCATTCCAATCTTTCTCATAATGGAAAATCGTTTCTGATCTTCATAGCCTTCTGATATCTGCTTATAATACATGATCAATGCCGTCACAAAGATCATCAGGACATTCAGTAAGACAGCAAGGAACAGTAACCCGCCTGCAAGTCCATAATATCGTTCTCCTTTTTTCTCCTGTGAATAACAGGTAACCTTCCTGTCACCGGATTCCTTTGCAGCTTTTTTGACAGCAGAATTTATATTCTGATAAAGTTCAGTCGTATCCTGATCTTTTTGTTTCATACGGATTCCATAATCATATTGGATTCTCATATAATTACGTTCCGAACAGATCTCTGCTCCATGCTCTTCCCCGATCAATGACCACAGATCACGCGTGATCAGAAAAAGCGTTTCGCATCCGTGTGCATCCAGCGTATCTCCGTCCAGCTTTCCAATCCCCATATTCGGGATCTGATCCGTTATTCCTTTTATTTTCGCAATTTTCCCATTATAACGCAGCATCGTTCCTGACAAATCTGTTATACTCTCAGATGCAGCATAGACCTCATTTTCATCCAATGTAATCGAAGTCCCACATAAGTGATTGTATGCTTCCAGTGAAATGACGCGGACCCAGACGATTTTTTGATTGCCTTCTTCCCATCCGGGATAATATCCGGATCCCGGTGTAAACCATGTATTGCGCATATCATAGGTAAGATCCAGTCTGCCGTCTGTGATCATTGCCAGCATATTGGCCGAATAATATTCATCGGATATGGTATCTGTTCCATCTGCAGCCTGTTCAATTGCAGATCGATATTGACTCGTATATGCTTTTGATTCTATTTCGCTTTTCAGTTTCTCTGCCGGAATTTCAATAACTGTCCCGATATCGTAAGGATAATGTTCCCGGATTACTTCCATCGAGCCGGCATAAAAAGAAACAGAAAAGGAAAACATCACGAGAACGAGTGTCACCAACAGACTGATCACTGCAAGACCTGCTCCGTTGCGTTTCATCCGGTATGCCATCGTCGATACGGTGATAAAATGGGATGTCTGATAATAGTATGTTTGATTTTTCTGCAGACGTCTGCACAGATATACAGAGGCACAGATAAAAAGCAAGAATGTACCGATCATGATCAGTACCGTTGCTATCCCCACTTTTTGAAATGACACCGGTCGCTCAAGCGTACCTATTATATAATATCCGACGATAACAAAAATCAGGCTGCCAAATGCAAGAATACGGCTTCCTTTGGGCGGTCGTTCCCCCGCTGAGTCGCTTTGCAGCAATTCAATCGGACGATTGTCGCGAATCTGTCGCATCGTATTCAACAAAATCAGAAGAAAGATCCCCGCAAATACGACGATTGTCAGAAAAACGGATTTCCATTCAATGTAGATGCGATAATTCACTGTCCTGTCCATAATATTCAGCAAACCGAGTTCTGCTGCTTTGGAAAACAAAATTCCGCAGATGATCCCTCCTGTCATCACAATTCCATAACTGATTAAAGTTTCCCAGGATAACAGATAAAATATATTTCTTTTATTCATCCCAAGAATATTATATAAGCCAAGTTCCTTTTTTCTTTTTTTGATCAGCGAAGCATTCGTATAAAATAAAAATGGAACCGTAAAAACTCCAACTGCATAAGAGCCATATTGAAACATAACCGGCAAAACTTCTTTGCCCGGAAGGCTCCTGACGATTTCAGACTCACCCAGAAAACTAAAGATATAAAATACCGCTGCCATCGCAACTGCCGCAATATAATATGGCACATATAACTGCTTATGATTCTCGATCCCCGTCCATGCGAGTTTTCGATAAAGTCCATGGCTCATCGACGCTCACCTCCTGTCTGTAAGACTGTAAGCGTATCGGATATTTTCTGATATAATGCTTCATTATGATCCGTGCCGCGGTAAATCTGATGAAAGACTTCGCCATCTTTGATGAATAAGATACGGTTCGCTCTGCTTGCTGCAGCAATCGAATGCGTTACCATAAGAATCGTCTGTCCCGCCTGATTAACTTTGCCGAACAGATCCAGCAATTCATCGGAAGAACGGGAGTCCAATGCTCCTGTCGGTTCGTCTGCCAGAATCAGCTGCGGTTCCGTGATCAATGCCCTGGCAACTGCCGCTCTCTGCTTCTGCCCACCCGATACTTCGTATGGATACTTTTTCAGAAGTTCCGTAATGCCGAGCATTTTGGCAATCGGTAAGATTCTCTGTCTCATCTCTTTATATTGTTTTCCGGCAAGCACAAGCGGAAGATAGATATTGTCTTCCAGCGTAAAGGTATCCAACAGATTAAAATCCTGAAAGACAAATCCAAGATTATCTCTTCGAAAACCCGCAATCTGATGCTCCGAAATTTGCGTGATATCTTTTCCATTTAATAATACAGAACCTCCGGTCGGCTTATCAAGTGCCGCGAGAATATTCAGCAACGTCGTTTTCCCGGAACCCGATTCTCCCATAATCGCCGTATATTCCCCTTTTTCTACTGAAAAACTGATATTCTTAAGTGCTGTAACCTGATTCGCACCGAACCGGGTCGTATATACCTTTTTTAATCCTGTCACTTCTAATATATTCATGTTTCCCTGCCTCCTTTTTTCTTTCTGATCTTATCATAGCAAAAAGAAGGAAATGCATTCCATCGATTCGGCTTACATTTCCTTCTCATTTCTTACATTTTTGTCAGATTTGTATTGGTAAAATCAATCCTGACCGTCGTTCCTGCATCTTCTTCGGAAGAAACGGTGATCTTATGCCCAAGGCGGTTACAGATCTGTCCGCACAGATACAGACCTAACCCGCTTGCACGCTTATCCATACGTCCATTGTTCCCGGTATATCCTTTTTCAAAAATACGCGGAAGATCTTCCCGTGCAATTCCGATTCCCGTATCGCGGATACAGAGTACATTTGGATGTTCCACTGTAATCTCCACCGATCCCTGATTCGTGTATTTTAGAGCATTTGAAAGAATCTGCTCAATGACAAATGAAATCCACTTTTCATCCGATACGACAGTGATGCCGGAAGGTATATAGTTCAGCTTCAGCTTCTTTATAATAAAATCTCCACGCAGTTTTCGAATATTTTCTTTCAAAATATCATCCAGAGAGACTTCCCGGAATACATAGTCCGTCGAATCCACTCCAAGTTTCAGATAAGTCAATGCCATATCGGCATATTGCTCGATGTGCAGAAGATCTGAGGTGAGTCTGCGTGACAATGGAGAATCTTCCATATTCAGATGCAGACGCATGGAAGCGATCGGGGTCTTGATCTGGTGTACCCATATCGTAAAATAATCCATCCGCTCTTTCTGCGATTCTGCCGTCCGATCCTCTGCTTCCTGCATCTCCCGGCAGATGTTCTGAAGAATCTGCTGATAATCTTCTTCTATCATGCCCGGATCATGCTCAAAAAATTCCTGAATCGTATCCACATGCATTTCCTGCATTCTCTGTCGTTTTTGATGTTTTTTATATGCATTTCGAGCAGAGATCATAAAAAATGCACAGCCTAAAAACAGGCACAGTACAGCCGGATATAAGACGGCAGCAACCGGCAGATGATATAAGGCAAACATAACGGCAAAGATACATACAAAAAAGACCTGTACGAAGATCAAAGGCATATGTTCCCACAGATACCGCATCAAAAATCTCATGATATCTCCTCCCCAATATAATATCCGACGCCGAATTTCGTCTGAATAAAATCGTCCAATCCATGCTTCTCCAGTTTTTTCCGAAGACGGTTGACATTGACCGTTAAGGTATTGTCATCCACATAACAGTCCGATTCCCAAAGTCGATCCATTAAATGCTCCCGACTTACAATTTTTTCCTTATTCTCCATTAACAGGGATAATATCTTATGTTCATTTTTCGTCAGCTCAATCACCTGATCCCGGTATTGTAAAGCACCGGTCTCCATATTCAGAAACGCTCCCCGATGTTCTAATACCGGTGTGTGATTGGCAAAATCATACGTTCGACGCAGCAATGCCTGTATCTTTACAATCAGTACATCAATCGGAAATGGCTTTGCAACAAAGTCATCTGCACCCATGTTCATCGCCATGATCATATTCATATGATCGGAAGCAGAAGACAGAAATATGATCGGTACATTGGATACCTTTCGGATTTCTGTACACCAGTGATATCCATTATAGTACGGTAAACCGATATCCATGATCACCAGATGCGGCTGCAGCTTTGCAAATTCCGAAAGAATATTCCGAAAATTCTTCACCGCCGTAATCTCCAGTTCCCACTGTGCTCCCCGGCTTTGAACCGCCTCTAAAATTCCCTGATCATCTTCTACCATATATATGCGATACATATTGTGCCTCCATTTTCTGCCCATTCTTTTCCTCATCATAACACAAACAGAAGCAGCAAAAAAGAGTCAATTCCCGTCCCTGACATTCAGGATGAGAATTGCCCCTTTCCACATCTTATCATTCTGCTGCTTTATTCACACATGCAATCGCATTGAGACTTCTCGGATAACCGATATATGGAAGGCACTGTGATACAACTTTGATCAGAAAATCTTTATCATTTCCAAGGTTCATATTCCCCTTTGCATGAGCGGTCAGCTGTGGTTCACAACCGCCCTGTGCCAAGAGGAAACAAAACGTGATCATCTCTCTCTGTGCCAGATCCAATCCCTTTCTCGTATAATAATCTCCAAAACAGTTTGACGCAAGCCAGCGGTTGACATGCCCCGCTTTCCATGCTTCCTTCATCTGTTCTCCAAAGATGTCCGCCTGTGCCTGTACACCTTTTTCCAGACGATCATCCATCGTTGTCGTTGCCTGCTTTTCCAATGGAAGTGCAATCCCTCTTTTTCCCAGCTCATCATTTACAATCTGTAAAAATGGCATCATCCGTCCGAATCCGAGATAATCCGTAGACTGGTAGACGATTTCCTTTACCATCACCGGTGTCAGCCCTGCGTCCAGCGCTTTCGGAAGCATAAACCGAAACGCGTCGGTTCCCTGACATCCGATCAGCGTCGCAAGAATCGCCATATATCTCGCCACATCATCCAATTCCTGTCCTTCCTCCTGAACCACTTCTTCAAACATAAAGTGTTCCAGGCGTTCCATATATTCTGCATCTGTTTGATATAAATTCATATTGCCTCCTAAATATCAATATTCCTTCTGCGTTTTATAACGGAGATAATCCAGATTTTCCAGGCATTTTTCCTGAAAATGTATCTCATCCAGCGTCCTCCTGCGTTTCTGCTTTAGAATCCGCATACGTTCCGCCGCTGTCTCATCCCCCTTTAAATATAACCTCATATATTGTTCTATTTCCTGCTTTTCAAATCCGGTGTCATGAAGCGTCAGGATCATGCTCAGTCGTTCCAGATCTGTATCGTCGTATTGCCAGACTCCCATAACCTTCTTCACTTCATCACATAAATTCCATGCTTCATATTCATCTAAAATGTCAACCGGAATCCGGTACTTTTCACTCGCTTCCTGCTTCGTCATAAATAGCCTCTTTTATTTTTCCAAAGACTGATATTCTTCGTCGCTGACCGGCTCACACCATTCATTGGATGTATCTTCTCCCGGAACTTCTACGGCAATATGGCTGAACCAGGAATCCTCCTTTGCTCCGTGCCAATGTTTTACTTCCGGTGGAATCGTAATCACGGTTCCCGGTGTCAGGCTGACCGCATCTTTTCCTTCTTCCTGATACCATCCTTCTCCTGCCGTACAGATTAAGAGCTGCCCGCCGCCCGACTTTGCATGGTGAATATGCCAGTTATTGCGGCATCCCGGTTCAAAGGTTACATTTGCTAAAAATACTGCCGTTTCTCCCGGAACTGTCAAAGGATTCAAATAAGAATTTCCTACAAAATACTGTGCAAAACCATCGTTTGGTGCACCGATTCCAAACTGATCCTGCTGTTCAAATGCTGCTCTGTCTAATGTTTTCATGTTCATATGTCCTCCCTTTTTACCGAATACTTTTTGCCCACTCCACAATATCTGTTCCATTTAACAGTTTCCCATCCTGCCATGTAAGATTCGGATACTGCTTTCTTAAATTCTTGACAACATTTCCAATTCCACTTCCGCCGGATGTAGCAAATGGAATCATCGTTTTCCCCGTAAAATCATAGCTGTCTAAAAATGTATCTACAATACGCGGTTCCACATACCACCAGATTGGAAAACCGACACAGACCGTGTCATACTGTTCCATATCGTTTACTTTGTCTGCAATCGCCGGACGGCATGCAGGATCATTCATCTCCACGGTGCTGCGGCTCTTTTTATTCATCCAGTCTAAATCTGCCTGTGTATAGGCTTCGGCCGGCTTGATTTCATAGAGATCTGCTCCCATTGCCTCCGCTAATGTCTCTGCTGCTTTTGCGGTCACGCCGCTCGCACTGAAATATGCTACTAATGTTTTGCTCATAACTCGATTCCTCCCAAAATTTAGATTTTATCAATTTATCGTTTCATTGAAAAAGGTATCCTCTTCTTGGATACCTTTACTATAACTCTGTATGCAAATTATGTCTAATGCCTATTTTAAATGATATAAAATGCTTATTACGTATGATTGATCTTCATATCTCTTAAAAATTCCTGCACGACTCCTGCAAACACCTGATTTTTCCGCCATACAAGCACAAATCCGGTTTCCAGTGCCGGAGAAAGATGCACAAATGTCAGATGTTCATAACTGGTTCCGATTTGAAAACTGAGTGCGGCGCCAATATGATTTTTCACCATGACCGCCGCATTATTCAGCAGATTATATGTTCCGGCTATTTTGATCTGATGATAATATTCTCCAAACCAGTTTTCGAGTTCATTTTTCACGATCGTTCGCTTCGGCATCAAAACCGGTATCTTCGTCAATTCCTCTGCTGTTACTACATCTCTCTCTGCTAATTCCGAATTGTCAGGAACGAATACACCCCACTGTGCCCTGCTTTTTAACCGCAAAAAATGATACTTTGAAATATCGACCGGTTCAGATAAAAGTCCGATATCGATCAGTCCCCGATCCAGGCGTTCTTTAATATCATCCGCATTTGCCGTGTACATTTCATACTGCACCAGCGGATATTTTCTCTGAAATCGCGTCATCATTCCCGCCAGTTCCTGCATGCACTCTGCTTCCGCACATCCGAATACGATCTCACCCGCCGGTTCCTCCTGCAGGTTGGCAAATTCACGTTCTGTCCGATCCGCAAGCTCTACAATGTCCTTTGCCCGTTTTTTTAACAGCATACCTTCTTCCGTTAGATAGATGCTGTGTTTGCTCCGGTGAAAAAGCTTGCAGCCAAGTTCTTCTTCCAGCTGCATGATCTGCCTGGACAGCGTCGGCTGTGTAATGTGCAGAAGTTCTGCCGCTTTTGTCATATTTTCTTCACGGGCAGCCATTAAAAAATACCTTAATACACGTAGTTCCACTTTGTATTAATTCCCTAACCTTTCCATGATATAATCTGCAACATAGACACCACTTGCAGACGCATGCGACAGCGAGTGCGTCACGCCGCTTCCGTCTCCGATCACATACAGCCCCGGATGTCTTGTCTCGAGATTTTCACTCAGCTCTACTTCCATGTTATAAAACTTCACTTCTACACCATAGAGCAATGTATCATCATTGGCAACCCCTGGTGCGATTTTATCAAGTGCATAGATCATCTCGATGATCCCATCCAGAATCCGCTTCGGAAGAACAAGGCTTAAATCGCCCAGAGTCGCTGCAAGCGTCGGCCGTACCGTTCCTTCCTCAATTCTCTTTTGTGTGCTCCTTCTTCCTCGTTCCAGATCTCCAAACCGCTGCACGATCACTCCGCCGCCAAGCATATTCGACAGCCGTGCAATACTTTCCCCATATCCATTGCTGTCCTTAAATGGTTCCGAAAAATGCTTTGCGACTAATAATGCGAAGTTCGTATTTTCCGTCTTTTTCGATGCATCTTCAAAGCTGTGACCATTTACCGTAATAATGCCATTCGTATTTTCATTTACAACGATTCCATTCGGATTCATGCAAAAAGTCCGCACATCATCTTCAAACTTCTCCGTTCGATATACGATCTTGCTCTCATACAGTTCGTCCGTGATATCTTCAAAGATAACTGCCGGTATTTCCACACGCACCCCGATATCAACACGATTTGATTTTGTCGGAATCTCTAAATCCCGGCATACCTTCTCCATCCACTTACTTCCGCTTCGGCCAACGGAAATAATGCACTTTCTTCCATCGATTTCACCGCGCTCCGTAATGACACGGTATCCATTTTCCAGCCGTTCTACCTGCTGAACAGGCGTATTGAAGAAGAAGTCCACTTTCTCTTCTAACTCTTCATACAGATGCTCCAACACCACATAATTAATATCGGTTCCCAGATGACGCACCGATGCTTCCAGCAGCGTCAGTTTATTCTGCATACAGGTTTTTTTAAACTTTGTGCCTGACGTTGAATACATCTTCGTATCCGCCCCGCCGTATTTGACATTGATCCGGTCGACATATTCCATTAATTCCGTCGCTTTCTTCTTACCGATATACGTATGCAGCGTACCCCCAAAATCGTTAGTAATATTATACTTTCCATCCGAGAATGCACCGGCTCCGCCAAATCCATTCATGATTGCACACGATTTGCAGTGAATGCAGCTCTTCACCTTCTCTCCGTCTATCGGGCAATGTCGTTTCTTCAGCTCATTCCCTGATTCAAATACTGCAATCTTTAATTCCGGCATTTTCGCTGCAAACTCATATGCAGAAAAAATACCTCCCGGACCGGCTCCAATAATCAATACATCATACATCTTTTCTTACCCCCATTCTATCCAAACAATTTTTCCAACACCACAAGCACTCCATCCTCTTCATTGGAAGGACAGATGTATTTGGCAGCTTTCTTTACCTCTTCCGATGCATTTTCCATCGCATAGCTGTAACCACAATAGTGCAGCATCTCAATATCATTTCCCCCGTCGCCGAACGCAGCACACTGTTCCGGCGAAATTCCCCATCGCTTTACGAGGCGTTTTAATCCGGATGCCTTATGGCAGCCCGGTACGATCAGATCAATCGAATCATGACCGCTCGTAACTGCTTCTACTTTTCCATTCAATTTACGAGAAAAGAGTTCATAATAAAAATTTAGTTTTTCTTCCGGAACGGTCGGTGCAAATTTTAAAATTCTGTCATCGACTTTCTTAAAATCATCCGTCCATTTTAAACGATGATAATAAATACCGGTGAGATCAAAAAACGCCTGACTAACTGCACCGCGTTCACAGTATGCGCTTTCTGTGCCGCATAAAACATTCTGTATTTCCGGATACTCTCTGCACAGATCAATGACGGAATCTACCGTTTCCTTTGGCATATCCGCAGTAAAGATCAATTCTTCCCGATCCTTTACAAATGCTCCATTTTCCGCAACAAATGATAATTCGTCATAATATCCCGGAAATAAATCTCTTAACTGATAATATTGATTTCCACTCGCAACAACGAACCGGCATCCTGCTTCCTTCATGCGAGACAATATTCTCCGGAACCGTGGAATATCATACGTATAATCCGATCGTACAAAGGTTCCGTCAATATCGACTGCAACTAATTTTATCTTATCTTTCATACCGGAACTCCTAAATTCTCTGTGCCACTTCATGGAACTCAAAATGCTTCGGACTATGGCGGGACTGCGTATATTCAAACATAATCCCATCATTATTATACGTAGAATTGCTGACGACTGCAACACAATTACAGCCATTCAATTCCAGATTCTCTTCGTCCGTCTTGCTGACCGGCTCCACCGTGATCACACGCTTTGTCGTTGTGATCGAGATATTCAGTTCTTCTTCCAGATAGCGGTAAATTGATTGCTCTGCAATCTCTTTCGACAAATGCGTTACAACCTCTTTTAAAAAGTAATTATGGTCAATAATCAGCGGCGTGCCATCAATGAAACGGACTCTCTGTATATAATAAACCTCTTTTCCTTTTTCCATTCCGGTTTTCGCATGAATTTCTTCATTCACATACATCTCCGAAAATAAAATTACTTTTGTCGTATAGAGAATTCCATTTCGATCGGATGCTTCCGTAAAAGATTCAATTCCATTCAATGAAAATTGTGCCGGATGTCCCGGCTGATAAATAACGCGCACACCCTTTCCCCGAATCGATTGTACATATCCTCCGGCACACAAATCCTGTATCGCACGCCGTACTGTATTTCTTGAACAGTCAAATTCCTGAATTAACATATGTTCTGACGGCAGTAATCCTTTATATTCGTATTCGAAGCTTTCAATTCTCTGTTTTAAAATATGATAAATCTCTCTATATTTACTTTTGGGCATTTTCGATATCTCCTTTTTCCTCACGCTGTCTAAACAAGTTTGTCATAAGTTATTATATTGTATATGCGCTAATAAATCAATAAATTTTGTATTTTTTTCGATTTTATGGTTGACTTGTTTAAACAAGTATGATATAACTAAATCATAAAACATGTTTAAACAAGTTTTCATTTATGTTACAATTAGTTATGAGAAAGAATTTGGAGGAAAAAAATGGGTAAGTACGAAAACGATGCAAAAGAACTGCTGAAACTTGTCGGCGGTAAAGAAAACATTGCCGCCATCACACACTGTGTTACACGAATGCGATTTGTATTGAATGATCCGTCAGCAGCGGATATCACAAAGATCGAAGCGATGAAGGTCGTGAAAGGAACCTTTACACAGGCAGGTCAGTTCCAGGTTATCATCGGCAACACAGTTGCTGACTTTTACAACGATTTTACAGCAGTTGCAGGTATCGAAGGGGTTTCGAAAGATGCGGTGAAAAAAGCAGCAAAACAAAATCAGAATCCTTTGCAAAGAGCGATCGCTGCTCTGGCAGAGATTTTTGCTCCGCTGATCCCGGCAATCATCACCGGAGGTCTGATCTTAGGATTCCGCAACTGTATTGACAGTATGTATTTATTTGAAAATGGCACAAAGACATTATGTGATATCAGTCAGTTCTGGTCTGGTATCGACAGCTTCCTGTGGCTGATCGGTGAAGCGATCTTCCATATGCTTCCGGTCGGCATCTGCTGGTCGGTTACACGTAAAATGGGAACAACACAGATGCTCGGTATTGTTCTCGGTCTGACCTTAGTATCCGGACAGCTTCTGAATGCATATTCTGTTGCATCGACTGCAGCCGCTGATATTCCATACTGGGATTTCGGATATTTTCAAATTAATATGATTGGTTATCAGGCACAGGTACTCCCTGCTATCTTAGCAGCATTTGTTCTCGTATACCTTGAAAAATTTTTCCGAAAGATCACTCCGCAGGTTATTTCGATGATCGTTGTTCCATTTTGCAGTCTGGTTCTGGCTGTCATTGCTGCACATTTCATCGTTGGTCCTATTGGCTGGAAAATCGGCTCTGCGATCTCCCAGGTTGTTTATGCAGGAATCACCGGACCGGTTAAGATCATCTTTGGTACTGTCTTCGGTTTTGTTTATGCACCGCTCGTTATCACAGGTCTGCACCATATGACCAATGCCATCGACTTGCAGCTGATCTCCGATTATACCGGAACAATGCTCTGGCCGATGATCGCACTTTCTAACATTGCACAGGGTTCTGCCGTACTTGGAATGATCTTCCTGCAAAGAAAAGACGCAGAAGCACAGGAAGTCAATATTCCGGCCTGCATTTCCTGTTATCTCGGCGTTACTGAACCGGCCATCTTTGGTGTAAACTTAAAACATGTATTCCCATTTGTCTGTGGTATGATCGGATCTGCATGTGCTGCAATCGTCAGTGTTTCAACCGGAACGATTGCAAATGCCATCGGTGTCGGAGGAATTCCCGGAATCCTTTCCATTCGTACTTCTTCCATTGGTACCTTTGCATTCGCAATGTTATTTGCAATTGCAATTCCATTTGTTCTGACTGTTATCGTTGGAAAAAGAAAACTCGGCTCCGGCTCTGCTGATCACACGGATGCATCGGAAAACACAGAAGAAATCATGAAGGAAGAAGTAACCGAATTAAAAGCATTCTTATCCGGCAACGTAATTCCGGTATCAGAAGTAAACGACGGTGTCTTTTCTGCCGGTATCATGGGCGATGGACTTGCCATTGAACCGGAAAATGAAATCGTATATGCTCCGGCAAACGGCAAAATCGTCACTTTAATGGAGGACTCCCGACATGCATGTGCCATGTCCCTTGCAAATGGCATGCAGCTTTTAATCCATGTCGGTCTGGATACCGTCAGCATGAACGGAGATGGATTTGAATATTTCGTAAAACTCGGTGATTATGTCAAAGAAGGCGATCCGCTGATCAAATTTGACAGAGAAAAGATCAGACAGGCCGGTTTCCGTGATGTCACGATGCTAATCATCGCAGACGAAGGCAATGCGAAAAATATTCAGATGAATACCGGCATCAAAGCAATCGAAAGACAGACACAGATTGTCAGCTTTTCATAGGAGGAGATTTACTTGAACAATTTTAAAGACAGTGTTATCTATCAAATATATACGAAATCCTTTCAGGATTCCAACAACGACGGCCTTGGAGATATCCGAGGCGTCGTAAAAAGACTGGATTATCTAAAAGATCTGGGAATTGATTATATCTGGATTACTCCGTTTTTTGTCTCTCCATTAAACGATAACGGATATGATGTTGCCGATTACAAAGCAGTAAATCCTGCTTTTGGAACAATGGAAGATGTAGAGCTTCTAATTGAAGAAGCGGACAAACGTGGAATCGGTATGATGTTTGATATGGTATTTAACCATACATCCACTTCACATGAGTGGTTTCAGAAAGCATTAACCGGGGATCCGACCTACATGGACTATTATATTTTCCGCGATGGGGATCCCGACACACCTCCGACTAACTGGCAGTCAAAATTTGGCGGCAGTGCATGGGAATACGTTCCGTCCCTGAAAAAATGGTATCTGTGCCTCTATGATACGACACAGGCAGATTTAAACTGGGATAATCCTGCAGTTCGCGAAGAACTAAAAGACGTCATCCGCTTTTGGAAAGAAAAGGGAGTCAAAGGCTTCCGCTTCGATGTCGTAAATCTAATCTCAAAACCTGCTGTATTCGAAGATGACGATATCGGTGATGGAAGACGTTTCTATACAGACGGGCCTCATATACACGAATATCTGCATGAACTGGTGACGGATACCGGCATTGATGATATGGTTACCGTTGGAGAGATGTCTTCGACTTCGCTTGAAAACTGCATCCGCTATTCTCACCCAAATGCAAAGGAATTATCAATGGTTTTTCATTTTCATCATCTGAAAATAGACTATAAAGATGGAAACAAATGGGAACTTCAAGCTCCTGATTATCGGAAATTAAAAGATATTTTCCGCGATTGGCAATTAACTTTGCAGGAATCGGGCAGTTGGGAAGCAGCGTTCTGGTGCAATCACGATCAGCCGCGTATTGTCTCCCGCCTTGGCGATGACCGCAAATATCTGAAAGAGTCTGCAAAAATGCTCGCCACGTGCATTCACATGCTCCGCGGCACCCCTTATATCTATCAGGGCGAAGAACTCGGTATGACCAATCCATACTTCTCGGATGTCAGCGAATACCGTGATGTGGAAAGCCTGAACTACTATGAAATCATGCGGAAAAATGGAAAATCGGATAGCGAAGCAATTCACATTTTGCAGGAACGCTCCCGCGATAACAGCCGGACACCAATGCAATGGGATGGATCAGAGTATGCCGGATTCTCAGATCAGGAACCGTGGATATCAATTCCTGAAAACCACTCATATATCAATGCGGCTTCTGAAATATCCGATGAAGATTCCGTTCTGAACTACTATAAACAGCTGATTCAGATCCGTAAATCCGAACCGGCCATCAGTGACGGAACCATTGATTTTCTCTTCCATGAACGCGAAGACCTCCTCATATATCAGCGTACATGCGAAGACGAAACACTGATTGTGATCAACAACTTCACTGCAGACGAAACGACGATTGAAGCATCCGTTTTAGGAACAGGTTACGAAAAACTGCTCGGTAACTATCACGGAATTTTGCAAGATCAGGAATCGATCACCTTGCGTCCTTATGAAAGTATCGTTTGCAAGTTAAAATAATAAATTTCTCTTATGAAGACCGCCGGAATCATTCACTATTATGTTATTGTACCGGACGGTCTTCTATTATTGATGCTCATAGACGATATACTTTCAGCATATTCTCCTGATATGCTGCTTTCTTTTGTTCCCTCATCGCATCTGCAATCACTTGCAGTATCTCCTCATCAATCTTATCCAATTTTCTCAGCCGCGACTCAGACAAGTCTACGGTTGAAAGATTTGCCATATAATGTTCCAGACAATACTGCCACAGTTTTGCCCGTCCTTCATATCTTTTTATAACTGTCTGAGCAATCAATAGCCCTTCCGGATCATAATCGCCTGCATAATATAACAGATTGTTCTTCGAAAGCAGATCCAGCAAAACCAGGGAAGCCAGGCGTAATTGTCCATTTGTACATACAAAACTCTTCTCCGGATGTTGTTCACACAACCAGGAAAATACAGCCGGGTTTTCCACAACATAGACAACCCCATCTGTTGAAAACATAATCTCCATCATTCCTAATGTATGTAGTGTTAAAATCATCGGCTCTTTTCGTATACAAAATCCATCCAACCCCGGATGTTGATTTCCATCTCTGTCTCTTCCATGAATCCCATATGCCAAAACATGATTTGATACGTCATCCCGAAGAATCCCGGCATGATATAATTCCATATTTTTCTGTTCGGGTCCCATTCGACTTTCGGTCTCTTCCATTGGAAAATAGAACCGGATAAACAGAATCAACAAATGTTCTGCCAACGTACCCACATCATAAAAATGTGGATCTCCCGTCATCTGTGCAGCAAATACCGCAAGCCGTTCTCTCTTTCCTTTGAATACGGGCAGTTGCGGAATTGAATTCAGTATATGAATAAGCACTTTCTTTAAATTCTCAGGATCCTCCTTATATTGCTGCTGGAAAATAGCATACCCCTTTCTCTTTTCAGACAAAATTGTCTGCATCCAGATCTTCCCTTTTTCATCCGCATATCTTTCTGCTATTTCGGAAAAAAATTGTATCTGCTTTTCCTTTTCCTGCTGTTCCTTTTCTTTCTTTCCTTCCAGTTCTTCCCCAAAATATTCTCTCAGAATCTGATTCCATGAAAACTCTGAAAACCGACTTCGATTCAATGCACGCTCCATGGCAGCGGCTGAAATTGTAACCGACCGGTTCTGATGATAGTCCTTTTGAAAAAATCCTCCAAGCTCTTCTTTCTCTTCTTCTGAAAGATTTTTTAACAAGACCGTCCCTCCAAATCGTCCCAGACTTTCGTATTTCTTCCGGAACCCCAAAAACAATCGATGAAAAACCTTTCTTTTTTTAAAATATCGCTGACATTCTTCCATTAAATCTTTCTCGATATACATCTAATCACCTGTATTTTCTGACATCATACGCACAGAACCGTTCCAGATATACGAAATAACCGTTACATATTTTACATTTTCCGGACGCAGAAGCTGATAAATTGCAATTGCCGGAACAGTATCATAATCTCCCCAGAGTATCTGAGAGTTAATGATAAAATCAAACTCAAACTCAACCATAAGCCGGAACATATCCTTAATATTCATCTCATCAACTCCGGCAAAAGCTTCATCGAGAGAAATCATCCTCGGCGCGTCTTCCCTTGCTCCGGAATATTTTGCTACAACAGCGGAAAATAATGGAACATACATCGCCATCGCTTTTTCTCCTCCACTAAAAGTGAAAAATATGCGATCTGTAAGCTCTTTTTTCTTTTCTCCGGTTTTCTGATATTCAAGCTGAAATTCAAACCACTTTCGATAATCTAAAACCTCTCTCATAATGCTATGAAAAGATTGAACATTGCTGCCGTCTTCCAGGCGCTTTCTTGCTTCATTAATTTTGGAACGAAAATGTGCCGATAACTGCTCCACTTCTGATTCTCGCATAATTTCTACATCTTTTTCGAGCATTTGTACCAAAATTCTGGTATCCAACTGTTCTTCTGTCTCAGCACGTTTATTTTTCCATTTCAAACTCAGTCGCAACCCACTGGAAGTCTGCATAGAATCCATCAAATCATTCATTTCATTTACCCACCGTTTGCTGGATTGAATTTTGCTTCGAATTTTTTTACTAATTGTATTCGCTAAAATATCTTCAAAAATTTCACGATCCTTATCATTCAGAAGCTTCATCTTTTCCTCAGCATCCGTTTCTAACCGTCTTAACAATTCAGAAAAATTAATCGTCACGCCTCGATATTTCCCGATCATATCAATACGGCGAATTTGAAAGTTCCACATCTCTTCCTGTTCTTCCCATTCACGGAATAGCGTCTCTATACTTAAATTATAATCCCTCAAATATATCTGATTCGTATAATAAGCCTCTCTTAAACTGCCGGAGATATCGTCCAGATTTCTTTTTGCATACTTACTTCCAAAAATACTGCACACCTGATTTGCCTGTTCTAAAAAATCCTGCTTCTGAATCAATTCTCCAGACACATATCCCAACTGATATTCTTCCCGGAATATCTGTTCCAGTTTGTATACTGTATTTTTCAAATCAAAATAACTGATCTTCAAAGCATCCAGGCCATGATGATATTGTTCCTGATCTTTCTGCAAAGATGTCTGTCGTGCAACTGACTTCTCCATCTCACCCGGTAAAGCTGATAACCGCCTCAGACATTGATCAAGCTGTTCTTTCACAGCCTCATAATCTGTCAGTTTCAACTGTTCTAATACAACTTCTCTCTCCATCAGCATTTTTCTTTGACGGTTTTCTGCCTGATTTTTATCATATAAAATATCATCCATATCCTGATAGATTTCATCCAAATAAATCTCTGTCATCTGAATATCCCGAATTTTTGCCAAATATGTCTGATGATGTAATTGCAGCTGCGTCAGCTTATCGCTATATTCTCCTAAATCTTCTCTTGCCTGCAAAAATACATCCAGTCGTACTGTAAGATATGCGGCAGAACAGATCTTCTGTGCCTGTATGCGCACTTCATCCAATTTTGTTCTTTGCTTTTGAAGAACGATTTGCTGTTCCTGTACTTGCTGCATCTTTTTGCTTAGCAGATCTTCTTTATACTCAAATTCCCGTGCCGCTATTTTCAGATCTTCAAATTTTGGAATTTCTCCCCATTCTTTTCTGAGACGACTCATCCGACTGATTACATTTTCACATTGTTTCTGTAACATCTGAATACTCTGATTTAACTCTTCACAGACAGACTCTAATCTGCTGATTTGCTCCTTCCGATAACGCTCTCGTGCTGTTATACCGATATATTTAGACTGATAACGTTTTGTAATTGTACCTTCTAAAATGCCTGACCGGTAATCTCCATTTTCACGGATCCATGAAGAATTTCCTTCTGCCCCGTCTGTATATCCAATTGCTGATAATACTTTTGCAATCTTCTGATAAAATAAAATATCATTTTCTTCGTTTGCAATCTCAAGTAATTCGCCAATATGATTTTTGACTGAGGAAACATCCGTAAAAATATAAGTATCACAGGTTCCCTGATCCAAAGATAAGATTTTCTCCCGATATCCGGCATCTACAATTAAGGCATCCAAAACTCCCATTCTTAGCAACGCCTCTTCCAAATAATTTCTCTGTTCTGACGTCAGATTTTCTGCAAAATCAATCGTTTTATAAAACTCCAGATATTCAATCCCATTCTCTTTCAGTAATTCCCGATTCGCTGCAACAGATTCGATCCTCTCAGGTTCCGGATCCCTTTTCTCTCTCCATTCTGTCAGTTCTTTCTCTTTTTCTGCATATTCGTCTTTCTTTTCTTCCAGTTCTCTGTCATAATTCCATTTTTCATTTTGTAATACAGCCTCTTCCTCATACATCTTTTTTCGAATGGGATCAAGCCACTCATATTCATCAATCGCAGATGTGCAACCATGAATCTTTCTGACAAGGTCTTGAAGAACAGTATCCTCAACTTTTAACAATTCATTGCCATGTTCCCATTGATAAATCCTTTCGATCAACTCATCCCGAATTTCATTTAGCTGTATTTCGTACTGCCGATAATCCCTTTCCGCCTGCTCACGTTCTTTCCGAAATTCATCTGTTTTCCTTAATTCGTTATCATATTGAATCTGGATTTCCCGCTCTTGCTCTAAAATATGAATTCCGTCCTTTACTTTATCCAAATACTTCTGAAGCAGCTGCCTGTGTATCGTAAAATTATAAGGCTCCTCGGATTTCTCATTAAGCTCGCTTTTCATAAAACCATACTCATCAAATGGTATATTCTGAATAACGGATTCCATCTCCTCTAAATTTTCTTCTACACCGCTCCAGGAACAGTCCTTTTCATATTCATATTGCTGTTTTTGATGATCTAATTGAATTCTCTTCTCGTCTTTTCCCTGATACTGTTTCTCTTTTTCCTGAATCGTTTGCTGAATCCCCTCTAATTCCTTCTGCAGCTCCATCTCTCTTTTTTTCAGTGCGGCAGCATCACTGTCTTCCAAAGAATTTCGTTCTTCTTCTCTTACTTTTTGTTCCTGCTTTAATTCATGGTATCTTCTTTCTTCTTCCTCATAACTTTTTTCTGCAAGAGAAATCCTTTTTTCTAAATCTTTGATATCTTTATCCGCTTTCTGATACTCCGCATATTTATTCTTATAAAATGAAGCCTTTTTATATAAAACCGCTTGATTATATCGATTATATATTTTCTCAATGCGTCTTCCTGCCTCCAGGCTCTCTCGAATATTATCCAGATTTGTTTTTAATTCATCCATATTCTCGATTGCTTCCGACATCGGACGAAGATCTTCTTCGGATAACGTCTGAAGAGAATTGCTCAAAATGTCATTGATGATCGTTGGTTTAAAATCCTTGGATAACTTAGGCGTACGCAGCTGAATCAACAGTTCCAGCATCTCTTTATATTCTTCCATTGTATCAAAGCCGAACAAAAGCCGATTTACATATTCTGCATAACCTTTCTGGCTGTCAAATACTTTGCCTCCCTCTCCAATCCGATTCTTCAATTCAGTTTTTGAAAGTGCAATCTTTTGATGGAGATCTTTATATAAAAAGAAATCTTTTCGAATTCTTCTTCCATCCGTCAGACAGAAATACCATGGTTCCAGTTTCTTCCCTTTTCGTGCACGCATTCCAATTCCGATTGTAATATATTGCTCTGCCTCGGCTCTTTTAAATTCCATGTAAAGATAGCCGGTTCGTTCGTTCCTCTCATCTCCTTCTTCTAACAAATAATTGTCCATTTTACGTGCTCGGGAACCAAAAGGATCCAATCGCTCAGGACGCATATTGCCATCCAGCAGCAATGGAATAAAACTTTGCATTGTTACCGACTTTCCTGAGCCATTTGCACCACGAAGCAACATTCTTCCGTCCAAAAAATGAAATTCCTGTTCATCATAATACCAAAAATCAACCAATCCAATTTTATGCATTTTCCATTTACTATTATTCATTCATCTTTCCCCGCTTAAAATCCTTTGGATAAACTCCTGCAATCTTTCCGATTACCGGATGAATTCGTATTCTGTCATATACTTGTTCAATGAATTCCATCTTCAACATGTATTCTTTTAATTTTTTGCAATACTCACCCATTGTCATTTCTCTATAAGTTTTGATCCAGCCACCGCCAAATTCTCTCTTACATTCTTCCAACATTGCTGTAAATAACTCTTCTGATATCACAACTTCTTCATTCGGCGGTACTAAGATTTCATCATTCTGAATCTTATCCTGATACAGTTTGCACCATAGCAGTACAATATCGGATAACGTGTTTTCCTCTGGAAAATTTCTTCCCAGATTACTTTCCTCATGCATGATCAAATATGCACTCGTTCGATGAACCTGCAATTCACAATCAAACAATGTTTCTAAATCCTTCTGTATCAGATTACGATAATGCTTCACATAAATAAAATCTTCTTCTGTATCTTCATTCCAGTACAAACCCATAGACATCAACAGCCTTCGATAAACTCTCTGCCGTCTGATAATTCCTCGATCTTCGTTCATCCCGATCCATTCTTCTTTTAAAAAATCTTCCGGTTCTTTATATTCAGCGATATCTCTGGTCAGGTTTTTCATAAAGTATCGGGATGCACCGGTATTTTCATACAATACTTCTCCTTCATCACTTTTTATAAAACTATCTTCATTTCCATCGTCGATTTCTATGATTCCTTCTTTTACACAAAACTTTAAAACTTTAATCAGATGTCGCCGATACCGATAAATTGTCCAATCAATTTCCTCACCCATGTCCTGACTTTGTATATATTCCGTCAGATCTGACAGCACGAATTGTTCCCCTGCATCTTTATCTTCTAAATACATCAGAATAAGACACAAAAACGCATATTCAATCCGCTCTGTAAAGTCCTGTATTCCCATCCATATTTCCGGACTCGCCGGAATTTTTTCAACTTTAATAAGATTGGGATTCACAATCACCGCATAACCAAGCTTTTCTGTCAGGAAGTCCTTATACTTGCCGACCTCATCCTTCATCTGATAATATAATTCCTTTTCCCGACTTTTCAAAATCCATCGCCTGTTCAGCAGTATCTCTAATGCATTCATCTTATCTCCTCTTCAAATATAATACGATAAGACGGCATCTGAAATATTCCATCCGTGCATCTTACCGTGCATAGTTTCTCTCCAGAAGAATTGTCAATATAATAGTTTCTTCCATCTTCCGTCTTTGCACGTCTCTCTTTGTTCTCCAATGCTTTCGAGAGCCATGTAAGAAATACATCTCTGACATAGGGTTCTATTACAGGAAGCTTGCCAAAATCCAGTTGGTTCTCCTTCACATATCCCTGGAGCAACTTCTGTTGTGCTTCCATCTTTTCCAGACTTTCTTTCCTCATCTTCTCTTTTTCTTTTGTCCGCTCAATAATTCCCGTTCGTTGTGCCTTCTCCCGATAATTCCGTACTCTTGGCATTACCGTGAATTCTGTCGCCTTTTCTTCATAGACGCCACTGTTAATACTCTCTGTCTCTCTTTTTATATCGCCTTTCAAATGAAGCGGCTTTTCGATACCAAATACACTGGCAGATAACCTATGTGCACTCTGAATATCCTTGCATTGTAAAAACATCGTCGCCAGGCTGGCATATTCTTCCCGTCGATTTGCTTTACTGCTGCTCTGTTCGCTGATACGAACCGCATATCGCGTGATTTTTCGAATAATATCATTCGTCGTATCAAACACTTTACCAGCTTCCGACCCTTCCTGATCTTTCCCTATAAACCAGTTACATATACTTTTCCATCGACCTTGATTCTTCTCTCTGATCTGCTCTTCATTCACTTCTGTATCCAATCGTGGAATGGATAATTCATATTGAACTATTTTTTCAAGAATATTTTGCACCTTATCCTCTGACATCGCTTTTAAAATGGTCTCTATTCCGGTTACATTGTGCTGAAGACTCTTAACAAAACTTCTCAAATACTCAATCAATCGATCTTTGAAAACAAGAAATTCCTTTGTCTTCATCAGTTCTTCTGCTTTTATGCTATTCAGATCTCTCATATAATCCTGATAATTCTGATTCAGCCTTCGGAAATCATTGTTCAGTCCTTCCCACCAGCCAAAGATATGTTCATCATCCTGCTCATAAATCGTCTCCATGTCCAACAGATGCTTTTTCAGTCGTTCCAAAAGTGTCGGTTCTAATGACGCTCCCTCAATGAACAGATTTTCCAATCGAAGTACCATACGTTCAATTTCAACAGAGTAATCCGTCAGCTGATAACGAAACTTCTTATTCTTAAATTCTTCTATCGTCGAAACCCTTTTTGTATCCTGGATCGTAGCAAGATTGCCCCATGTTACAAGTGAAGCCAGATCCTGCTGACACTGTTCCCATGTATATTCTGAAAAATATGCATCTTTTTTCAATTCCTCGAAAACATCTTCCTGATAAATCCAATAATTTAACTTTTCATATTCCAGATAAAAGAACCTTATAATAGAACGATATCTGTCTGCATTATCCACAGTCAGATACTTTGTCTCAATCAAGGGCTTCCATAACTTTTCATTCATCTTCATATGTATAAGTCCTTCTTCTTTCGTTGCTAATCCATTAATATTTATCCAGAATTCTTTCCAAATACCTGCAATAATCTCTTTGAACATTCTCCGGCCCGACAAGATGTACTTTACTCCCAAGTCCTGTAATCCAGCCAAAAAACTGTGGACTTACCGATATCTGCACACTTAATCGAAAGTGTTCTTCCCCTTCCGGTATCAACATAATGTCTCTTCCAAATCGATCAATCATAACCCCTGCAAGGGTGTTATGACATAGCAATGTAACAACAGCATCCTGTCCTCCATACATCCCAAATGTCTTCTTTGCAAATGATGCAAGATCAAAATTCTGAAATCGTTCCTTCCCCAGCCTTGAATCCATTAGCACCTGTACCTTTCGCATCTTATCAACCCGATAATGCTTGATCAAATCTGTCTCTTCCTCATAAGCAATCAAATAATAATTCTGATTGTCCCAGGTCAGTGCCCACGGACTGATGATATATTCTAAGCCGTCCTTTTTGGAAATCAGTTCCTTCTTCACTGTCCATTCCGTGTATTGAAAAGAAATCTTCTTATCTCTTAAAATCGCATTATGAACCTGATCCACGTTATAATAAATCGTCTCATTCCCCGTCTTGGGTCGATTATAGATAAATACATTCCTCCGAAGCTGCTTTGCATCGTTCCTGCTTGCCAACTTTTCAAGCTTTTCAATTAACTCTTCTGACTTTTTGCTCGTAATAAACTTTGAAACCTGAACCGCATCTACCAGAAGCTTCAGTTCAGGAAGTTCAAACTCCCTGGAACCAATATAATAGCCTGCCTGATTTCCTCCGTTATTCTGCAATATATCTAAACCAAACTCTCTTAATGTCTCAATGTCACTATAAATTGTCTTTCGATTCGCCGATAACCCATATCTCTGTAAAATTCTGCTCAGATCTGCTGACGATAAAACATGTTCTTCATCGCTCTCTTCTAGCAAAGCCTTCATAATATATAATATCTTTAGTTTATTATTCGAAACTGCCATACTTTCTTCTGCCACACTTTCTAAATCATAATCATGCAAAACTAACCATCACATAATCATCCTTGCTCCATACAATATTGCATCATATACATACTATTGTATAATCTGACTGTGGCAATTACAATCTCTTTTTCTAATCTTCAGACAGATAATCCTCATAATCTGACTCACTTGCAAATAAAATGTATGAACCTTCTACATAACCCATATAACCACCGGAAACTACATAACCTTTCATCCTACACCCTTCCTTTCTCAGGCAAATCTGTTGATAGGTATATTATGCATCATTCCAGTGTCCGAAAATATGGACAGTTACTATGATTCGTCGTTTTATCCATCCGACAGCACACACAAAGCAAGGCCGGAAGGAATGCCACCGCATTCCCTCCGGCCTTTGAAAATATTCCAGTCCTTCTGCTATTGTTTTACTGCACCTGCAGTCACACCAGAAATAATCCATTTCTGGAAAAAGATATATAAAAGTAAGATTGGCACCAATACGAGCAAATACGATGCAAACGCCAGATTATACTGCGTATTGAACTGTCCCTGGAAAACATATTGTGCCAACTGCAGAGTCTGTTGTTCCTGCTTGCTGAGTAAGACTAACGGCATCAGGAAATCATTCCACGTCCACATAAATGACAGAATTGCAACTGTTGCAGTCATCGGTTTCAGAATCGGGAAAATCACATAGAAAAATACCTGAATCGGATTTGCCCCGTCAATTGTTGCCGCCTCATCCAGTGCTTCCGGAATAGATTTTATGTATCCTGTATATAGGAAGGTATTCATCGGAAGCCCAAACACAATATACAAAAATGTGATTCCCACTACATTATCAATATGAAGTGTAGTTGCCTGCTTAACCAGAGGAAGCATTAATACATTAAACGGAATGAACATCGCACTGATAAAATAGTAATACAGCATATTGAAGAAACGGCTTTTCTTTCTGTTTCTGGTAATCGCATAAGCAACCGCTGAATTTGTGATAACCGTAAATACCATATTAACTACCGTAATAAATGTTGTATTTATAAACTTTCTAGGATAATCTGTCATTTTCCATGCATCAGAAAAATTTTCCCAACGTATTTTCTTTGGCAGCGCCAACAGATTATTCATATCTGTGGGTGATTTCAATGCTATAACAACGGTAATATATAAAGGCAGGATAATTATAAACGCCGCAACCAGCAAAAGAATAATTGTTACCGGCCAATTCGTCTTCTCGTCATATCTCTTTTTTACTGTTTTTATCGCTCTCATCAATTTATCTTCTCCTCACGGCCCTCTAATACCCTCAATTGGAATATTGATATAGCTACTACTACAATAAACAATAATACGGCATTTGCCGATTGATAGGCAAACTGTGCTCCCTGAAATCCTTTTTTATAGATCAGCAAGGATATCGTCGTTGTTGATGTTCCCGGACCGCCGCCTGTCATCGCCATAAACTGGTCAAAGGCCATCAAAAATCCCTTTACGCAAAGTACCATGTTAATTGTAAAAAACGGAGCGATCAATGGAAATGTAATCTTAAAGAATCTATTTAATCCAACTGCGCCGTCTAAAGCCGCAGCTTCATACAAATCTCCGTCAACAGTTTGCAGTCCGGAAATATAGATCAATGTATTAAATGCCAACGACTGCCAGATCGTTACGATCAATACGCCTATCCATGCATGTTCCGTTCCCAGTATATTTACTTTAAGCGCCTCGATATTCAGCGCTTCTCCTACCATTGGCACCAAATTTGCAAAAATAAAGTTAAATACATACCCGATGATCAGTACGCCAAGCATGTACGGCAAAAAATAAACCGCACGAAGCAGATTTTTCCCTTTGATCTTACTATTCAAACCGCATGCGAGCAGCAAACTGAGAATATTAACGAGTACTGTTGCAAAAAAGGCGAATTTAAATGTAAATAAATATGATTTAACTACATTCGGATCCTTAAATATCTGTATAAAATTCCTTAAACCTACAATGTTCCAGGTACCATATCCTTTCCAATCAGTGAAACTATAAAAAATACCTTGTAAAAAAGGTAATGTATGGAATAAAAAGAACAATATTGCCATCGGAATTGTAATAATATAAAAAGCGATATTAATTTTTTTTCTTTTCATACTAATCTCCTTTGCTTATCGGACTGCCACCGATCCCGGCAGCAGTCCTCCATGTTGCACAATTATGCTTATTCGACATTTGCAGCATCATACTGCTCATCACATGTCGCAAGTGTGTTCTTCATATTCTTCTTAAGATCCATTCCCTTGGATTCATTCAATGCGAACTCAGAAAGAATCGACGCAAGATCAAATCCTGACGGATAATAGTGATCCGGGAAGTTTGATACTTTTCCCTCTGCAATCGCTGCCTGAGCACTCGCTACAGTTTCATTTGTCTGCTCTACTCCGTCAATCGCTGAAAAGGCAAACTGCTCGTCAATATACTGCTGTGCATTTTCCTTTTCCATCATAAAGGCAACAAATTCTTTTGCCGCTTCTTTCTTGGCGTCATCAGACTGGCTGGATACTGCAAACAGCACGTCGATACCGGAGGTAACTGTATTCTTGGATGCATCGTCCGTTGATGGGAATGCAAACATATCAACATTCATGTCGGCATTGGAATTCAAAAATTCCGGAATTGCCCAGTTTCCATTGATCATCATTGCTGCTTTTCCTTCTGCAAACAACTTATTACCATCGTTATAGGTTGTTCCCATATAATCCTTCTGTGCGTGTTCAAGAATATATGCGTATTTTTCAAGAATCTCTTCATGCGTTCCTACGAAAGTAGTCTTTCCGGCTTTTCTCTCATCTGTAAAATTCGCTGCTGGAATCACAGGTGCCATTGAGTTCCATGCCGGCAGGCAAGTCCAGTTATCTTTAAATGTTAATTCGAATGGCTGGATTCCTGCTGCCTCTAAGGTGTCAACCGCTGCCTGTAACTCTGTCCACGTTGTAGGCACTTTGATATTAGCCTTTTTAAAAATGTCCTTGTTGTAAAGAATTCCGGAAGCATTTGTTGCATAAGGAACGCCATAAGCATCCTCTTCTTTTTCTTTGTTTACATCGTAAAGCATCTGCATATATGCATCCTGAACAGAAGACAGATAATCTTCTCCGCTCAGATCTTCGAGTACACCTGCGCTCTGCAACTCTGTATATGTCGTATCACCGCCGCATGCGATAATATCCGGGATATCATTTTTTGTAAGTCTCGTCTTCAATACCGTTCCTGCATCAGAAGGCGCTGTGATTGTAATCTTTACTTTCGGATTTGCCTCTGTAAATTTGTCGATCAGCCCCTGCAATGTCTTCACATTCTCAGATTTTGTAGAAAACAG
>Ga0129309_1000368_pt1 | contig 36627 bp, 33 predicted proteins | sample L1105metagenome_FD_94439 | JGI IMG/M metagenome (GOLD analysis project Ga0129309, IMG submission 94439) | Ring-tailed lemur group fecal microbial communities from Wisconsin, USA - L1105 metagenome | ecosystem: Host-associated > Mammals > Digestive system > Large intestine > Fecal | place: USA...
CGATTAGTTTTCCATGGCACTGTCCCCGCAGGGGACACCTTATTCTCCTCGTCCCGCCCGCAGGCGTCATCGGGTTGCTTCCCTTTTCCGTAACACAACCGGGGTCCGCTGCCACAGCTGATCTGCTTTCCGGAGCATCTTTCCTGTGTTACAAAATCCAAACACTGTCAAAATTCTTCTTGACATTTACCTTTCTTCTTTCCGGCAAAAAGTTTCTTTTTTACCGCTTTAATCTATCAAATCAAAGTTAATCTATACAGATTCTCCGGAAGATGCTAAAATAGAAGCAAGAAAGAATCCATCAGGAAGGAAGGCTGACAGCCATGGTCATTTCCGGATTTCAAGAACTGAAAAACCGCCTGATTGATACCCCGCCCAAGCCGGCGGTGGTAGCCGCGGCCCATGACCGCCACACTCTGGAGGCGGTCTTTGCCGCTCAGAAGGACGGTCTCATTGAGCCTATTCTGGTGGGCCGACAGGCAGAGATTCTTTCCATCGCTCAGGAGCTGGGCCACCCACTCTCCACCAGCCAGACCGTAGATGCCGACGGCGAGGCGGACTGCGCCGCCAAGTCGGTTGCCCTCATCCGGGCGGGCCGGGGCGCCATGCTCATCAAGGGCATGCTTCAGACCGGCTCCCTGCTGAAAGCGGTGGTCAACAAGCAGACCGGCATCCGTGCCAGTGAGGTCATGTCCCATGTAGCCATTTTGGACGTGCCCAGCTACCCCAAGCTGCTCTTTGACACCGACGGAGGTATGGTCATTGCCCCCGACCTGGAACAGAAACGGCATATTCTGAAAAATGCTGTGGACTTCTGCCGCTTTCTGGGCTATGACCAGCCCAAAGTGGCTGTTTTATGTGTTACGGAGGCTATCAACCCCCATATGCCCGAGACGGCGGACGCCGCTGCCCTGAAGGAGGAGGGTACCCGGGGCGATTTTGGTCCCTGCCTGGTGGAGGGTCCCATCTCCCTGGACCTGGCCACCGATGGGGAGGCCGCCAAGATCAAGGGCTATGAGAGCCCCGTGGCCGGGGACGCGGACATCCTGCTGGCCCCCTCCATCGCGGCCGGCAACCTGCTGGGCAAGGCCCTGTACGGCCTGGCAGGCGGTCAGATGGCGGGCGTGGTCCTGGGAGCCACGGTGCCTATCACCATCAATTCCAGAGGGGCCACGGCGGAGGAGAAGTACAGCTCTATTCTAATCTGCGCCGCCATGGCGGCGCGATAAATTAAAATTTGAATGGAAACCAGATATTTGAGCAACAGAATATTCTCTTTTAAATCCGACAAAGGAGGCCTTTGCATGAATAAAATTGTTAATGCCTTGGCAGTTTTGGGGAGTATCTTCATTTTTTCCAATTTCTTGAGCCCATTTCCAAATAATATTCTCCAAAATATAGGATTTTTCACCTTTGCTGTTATAAATGTCATCAATGCAAAAATATATATGGATAAAGGCGAAAAAAAGAGAGCTGGATTTATTATCATCTGTGCAATCATACTTTTCTGTGTGTCTATATATGGTATTAGGTCGCTATTTCTATGAGAACGTCGATTTGATTAAGTAAATCTCAGTTTGCTGCACACTTCCCCCACCGAAACTTACACAGGAGGCCATGCTCCATGTCATATAAAATTCTGGTCCTGAACCCTGGTTCCACCAGCATCAAGGCTGCGGTGTACGAGGACGACCACCCGCTGTTGTTCAAGAGCATGGTCCATGACAACCGGGACCTGGCCCCCTACCCCACGCTGAACGACCAGCTGGACTACCGGGTGGCCCTGGTGCGCAGCTGGCTGGCTCAGGAGGGCTTCGACCTGAGCCAGCTGTCCGCCGTGGTAGGCCGGGGTGGTATCATCCCCAACATCGTGGCCGGGGGCTATCTGGTGGACGACGCTCTGGTGGACTGCCTGCGCAACCACCCGGTCTTTGACCACGCCTCCAATCTGGGGGGCATGATGGCCCAGTCCTTTGCCCAGCCTTTGGGCATCCCCGCTTACATCTACGACGCGGTGACCAGCGACGAAATGCTGCCTGAGGCCCGGGTCACCGGCTTTAAAGAGGTCACTCGGACCAGCTTCTGCCATGTTCTCAACGCCCGGGCCACCGCCCACAAGTACGCCCAAGCCATGGGCCGGAAGTATGAGGACATGAATCTGGTCATCGCCCACCTGGGCGGCGGCATCTCCATTTCCGCCCACAGCCACGGGCGGATCATCGACTCGGTATCCGACGACGCCGGCCCCTTTTCTCCCGACAGAGCGGGGAGTATCAACCTGGCCTACGTGCTGGAGCTGTGCTACTCAGGAAAATACACCAAGCCAGAGATGATGAAAAAGCTCCGGGGGGAGGGCGGCATGTCCGCCCTGCTGGGCACCCATGACTGCCAGGAGGTGGAGCGCCGCATCGCCAAGGGCGACGAGTGGGCCGCTCTGGTGTACAAGGCTCAGGCCCTTCAGATCGCCAAAGGCGTAGGCATCATGCTGGGCTGCTTCACCGAGCTTATCGACGCCGTCATCCTCACCGGCGGCCTGGCCAACTCCAAAATGCTCACCGGCATGGTCATCGACTACCTCCACAACCTGTCCCGCGTGGTGGTGATCCCCGGTGAGAACGAGATGGAAGCCCTGGCCCTGGGCGCTCTGCGCATCCTGCGCAAGGAAGAGCAGGTCCACACCTTTCATCCCTCCTGTGCTCTCACCATCCGCTAAACCCTTCTTGCTGCAAAAAAGAGCCCCGGACCGTTCGGTCTGGGGCTCACCCTGTATGGATGCAGAAAGCTTAACCGCTATACGGTCTGGAGCTCCATCTCTCCTTTTCTCGCCGGGGCCCAATGACCTGCCCGGGCATGGCAGCGATATTCCGCCACCAATTCCTCATCCGGGTCCAGGTACAGCTGATGCTCGGCTCCGTCCAACAGTGCCAGGTGGCCCTCCCACTCCGGCCCCAACTCCACTTGGGCCATGGCCGGGATGTGGCAGGCCCGCAGAAGGATGGCGGTATGGCTGTCTGTATTTCCATGTCGGGCGATCAGACCAAGCAGACGGTGATTGTCCAGATCCATGATCTCACTGGGCAAAAACTCATCTGCCACCAGAATGGCGGGGCCACCCCCCAGGGGGTCTTCCCAGGACAGGTGCAGCAACAGCCGAATCATCCGGTTGGAAATGTCCCGGATGTCCAGCGCCCGCGCCTGCATATAGGGACTGTCCATATGCTCGAAGGCGGCGGCAAAGCCGCCCCAGACCACTTGGACGGCATACTCCGCCGTCACGCCTTTGTCCCGGATCATAGCCCGGACCGTGTTCACAAATTCCTCGTCCTCCAGCAGCATGGCGTGGATGGCGAAAATCGCCGCGATCTCCTCCCCGACCCAGCGCAGGGCCCGGTCATAGAAGGCACCCAGCTGTGCCACCGCCCTGTGCTGAGCCCGGAAAAACCGGGACTCCTCCTCTTCCCAATTCAGATGGGACGTTACCGCAAGCTCCAGAGCCGGCCGCTGGAGGAAATGCAGCCGACCAAGTGCGTTCTGCTCCAGCAAGGGTCTGCCTGTCATCTGTTTCATCCTGCCGCCTCCCTTTTCCAATCGGTCCCGGGATCCGTCTGGGCCTCTGTCTTTGTCTCCTGATTATATCCGTCCTGGAACTCTTTGTAAATCCATTTTCCGTAAATTCTGTAAATATTTTCTTTTGCTTCTTTTTGATTTTACTTGTACTTTTCTTATGTTCGACAACTTTCCCCTCCAGTCCAATCTTGCGCTGGAATTACGCTTTACTTGAACAAAGTAACGTGTTATAATGTTAGTAATTATTACGCACAGCACGGCGGCACCCGATCTGTGCGGCCCGACATTTTAATACAACAGGAGGTCATCCCTATGGTTTCTGAACGTATGCTGGGGCTGGGCACCGCCCGCTCCGTGATCCGTGAGCTGTTCGAGTACGGCAAGCAGCGCGCCGCTGTGGTGGGCGCCGAGAACGTCTTTGACTTCTCCCTGGGCAACCCCAGCGTCCCCGCTCCGGATGCGGTGAACGAGACCGCCATCCGTATTTTGAAAGAGAATCCCGAACTCATCCATTGCTACACCAGCGCCCAGGGCGACGCAGCCGCCCGGCAGCGCTTCGCTGACTCCCTGAACCGGCGCTTCGGCGGGGATTACACGGCCGACCAGTTTTACATCACCGTAGGCGCCGCCGCCTCCCTGTGCTGCGTCTTCAACGGTCTGACCTGCCCGGGAGACGAGTTCATCGTCTTCGCCCCCTACTTTCCCGAATATAAGGTGTTCATCGAGGGCGCCGGAGCCAAGATGGTGCTGATCCCCCCCGAAATTGAGCACTTCCAGATTGACTTCGACACCTTCGAAGCCTCTATCACCGAGCATACCAAGGGCGTAGTGGTCAACACCCCCAACAACCCCTCGGGTACTGTCTACTCCAAGGAGACCCTGGAGAAGCTGGCCGCCATCCTCACCGCCAAGAGCGCCGAGTATGGCCACCCCATCTACCTCATCTCCGACGAGCCCTACCGGGAGATCGTCTTCCAGGGCTTCCAGGTCCCCTGGGTCCCCCATATCTACAAGGACACCATCGTGTGCTACTCCTTCTCCAAGTCCCTGTCCCTCCCCGGCGAGCGTCTGGGCTATGTCCTGGTCCCCGGCCAGGTTACCGACGCCAAACAGGTCTACGCCGCGGTGGCAGGGGCCGGCCGGTCCCTGGGCTACGTCAACGCCCCCAGCCTGTTCCAGCAGGTCACCTCTCTGTGCTGTGACATGACCGCCGACCTCTCCGTCTATGAACGCAACTGCAAGCTGCTGGTGTCCTCCTTGCGTGAGATGGGCTACCACGTGGCCGAGCCCGGCGGTGCCTTCTATCTGTTCCCCCGGTCCCTGGAACCCGACGACATGGCCTTCAGCGAGCGGGCCAAGCAGTTCGACCTGCTGCTGGTCCCCGGCTCCGGCTTCGGCGCTCCCGGCCATGTCCGCATCGCCTACTGTGTCCAGACTGAGATGATCCAGCGCGCCCTGCCCAAATTCAAGGCTCTGGCGGATTCCTACCAGTAAATACTCCGATCACAAAACGGCCCGTCTGCTGACGCAGACGGGCCGTTTTTTCATTTCTGATTTTCGATTACACGCTCAATGAAATCCGCTCCCTGGGGCGCGCCGCCGCAGACGTGAATATCTTTCTTGAGCCTTTGGGCATTTTTCCGGTATTTTTGTTCATTCAGGACTGCCTGGACCGCTTTTCGAATCTCTGCGGACCCTGTTCTTTTCAGCCGCAGTCCCGCTCCCAGCTGCTCCACCCGGGCAGCCACCGCGTTCTCCTCCAAGCGCTGGGGGAAGAGGCCCATGGGCCCCCATGTACAGGCTCTCGTTGACGTTGTTCATGCCGCAGTGGGTGAGAGAGCTCACAGGACACATGCTCCGCCTCACTTTTTCTGTCAATTGCCGCATACGGCCTCAAGCGTGGCTCTCTGGATCTTTTTTCCAAAAAGCCCCATTCTTTTGGTAAAATTTAATTAAAACACAGGTTAAATCCGGTCGGTTTCAGAATGTTTCCTCCCGTTTTGCTGATTTTATTTCCCGAACCCGGCATAATTTTATCTATTTCACATCTACCCAAAGCCCCGATTTTCCTGTATGATGACGCTGTATGAAAAGAAAGAAAAAATGGATTCCCATAGGAGGAAATCAATATGAGAAGAACGAAAATTATCTGCACCCTGGGCCCCGCGGTGGACAATGAGGACATGATCCGCACCCTCATCCGCACCGGCATGGACGCGGCCCGGTTCAATTTTTCCCATGGCAGCCACCCGGAGCATCTGGCCCGGCTGAACATGCTCAAGTCCGTACGTGACACCATGGGCCGCCCGGTGGCCACCATTCTGGATACCAAGGGCCCCGAGATCCGCATCAAGAGCTTTGATGTCAAGTCCATCTCCCTGGAGGCCGGCGACACCTTTACCCTGACTACCCGGGATAAGGTGGGCGACCAGAAACACGTCTCCGTCACCTACCCCAAGCTCCACGAGGAACTGGAACCCGGCCAGGAAATTCTCATTGACGACGGCCTGGTGGCCATCCGCGTGGACAAGATTCAGGATGGCGACATTTTGTGTACCGTGGAGAACGGCGGCACCCTGTCCGCCAACAAGTCCATCAACATTCCCGGCGTTCATATCCACCTGCCCGCCCTCACCGAGAAGGATGTGGCCGACATCCGGTTCGGCGTGGAGAACGACTTTGACTTCATCGCCGCCTCCTTCGTCCGCCAGGCCAGCGACGTGGAGGCCGTCCGCCGGGTCCTCCATGACTGCGGCGGCGACAGCGTGAAGATCATCGCCAAGATCGAGAACCAGGAAGGCGTGGACAATATCGACGAGATCCTGGAAGCCGCCGACGGCATTATGGTTGCCCGCGGTGACCTGGGCGTGGAGATCCCCGCCGCAAAGGTTCCTATCATGCAGAAGCAGATGATCCGCAAGGGACTCCAGGCCGGCAAGCCCGTCATCACCGCCACCCAGATGCTGGATTCCATGATGCGCAACCCCCGCCCCACCCGGGCCGAGGTGTCCGACGTGGCCAACGCCGTCTTCGACGGCACCAGCTGCGTCATGCTGTCCGGCGAGACCGCCGGCGGCAAGTACCCCATCGAAGCTCTGACCGCCATGGCCGGCATCGTCACCGAGGCGGAAAGCTCCATCAACTACTGGCGTCAGTTCCAGAAGCAGCGCGTGGTCCCCGCCTCCAACATCAACGACGCCATCACTCACACCTGCTGCCTCACCGCCAAGGATCTGGACGCCAAGGCCATTCTGGCCGCCACCAACTCCGGCCGCACCGCCCGGATGATCGCCCGGTTCCGCCCCGCCTGCCCCGTGGCCGCCCTGACCATGCACGAAAAGGTCCGCCGCCAGCTGGCCATCTGCTGGGGCGTCATTCCCTTCCTCACCGGCGAGGTCACCTCCACCGACCGTATCTTCTCCCTGTCCGCCGAGGTGGCTTTAAAGGAGAAGCTGGTCCAGAACGGCGACACCGTGGTCATCACCGCCGGCGTTCCCCTGGGCAAGAACAGTACCACCACCAATCTTATCAAGGCCCAGATCATCGACGAAGAGGCTATGTAAACCGCGCTTTCATGAAAAAGCGCCGCTCCCATCCAAACGGGGGCGGCGCTCTTTTTGATTTGTTGATTGCAATTTTTCCAGTCCTATGCTACCATAAATCCTCGTGAAAGGGCGGCGAAAGCATGAAGCGATGGAACGAATTTTTCAAACGAGAGACAGTGCTGGTGGTCTCCTGGGTCCTGGCGCTGGCTTCCATGCTCCTGGTGCCTCCAGACGCGGGTTATTTGAGCTATATCGACTTCGGCTCTCTTGGACTGCTGTTCTCCCTGATGGCCGTCATGGCGGGGCTCCAGGGACTGGGATTGTTCCGCCGTCTGGGCGAGACTATGCTGGGGCACACCGCCACTACCCGGCAGCTGGAGGGTCTCCTCATTTTCCTGCCCTTCTTCACCAGCATGGCCGTGACCAACGACGTGGCCCTCATCACCTTCGTCCCCTTCGCTCTAGAGGTGCTGCGGCTGTCTGGGCGGGAGGTCCGGCTCATCCCCGTGGTAACCATGCAGACCATCGCCGCCAACCTGGGCAGCATGACCACCCCCATTGGCAATCCACAGAATTTGTACCTATACGCCCACTACCAGCTGGGACTGGGAGACTTTTTTCTGCACATGCTCCCGCTGACTTTTGGCTCCGCCCTACTGCTGGCTCTGTTTCTGGTCTTTGAGAAGCCCGCCCCCCTGTCCTTTCCCCGGCGCTCCCAGCCGCCCCTCACCGGAGCAGAAAGGCATGGGCTGGCCCGGTACGCGTTGCTGTTCCTGGTCTGCCTGGGCGCCGTGGCCAAGGCACTGCCCGTGTGGGCGGTGGTTTGCGTGGTGCTGGCCAGCCTTCTCCTCTTTGACCGGTCGGTGCTGGGCCGGGTAGACTGGTCACTGCTGATGACCTTTGTGGGCTTTTTTCTCTTCGTAGGCAACCTGGGCCGGGTACCCGCCTTCCGCGACTTCTTCCAGACCGCTCTCGCGGGCCGTGAGGTACTCTGCTCCGTCCTGGCCAGTCAAGTCATCAGCAACGTCCCCGCCGCCCTCCTCCTGTCCGGCTTCACCGGCAATGGTCCAGCTCTGCTGGTGGGCACCAACCTGGGCGGCCTGGGCACCCTCATCGCCTCCATGGCCAGCCTGATCTCCTATAAGCAGATTGCCCGGTACGATCCCCGGCTCCGGGGCCGGTATCTCCGCTGGTTCACTGGGGCCAATTTGGCCTTTCTCCTGAGCCTGCTGGGGCTTTATTTCCTCATTCGATAAAAACAGCGCTGTCCCCATGGGGACGGCGCTGTTTTTATCTTCTGTGACTCAAAAGGCCCTCTTCCAAAATTTTCTTAAATCCCCCCTTGACTTCATTGCTTTTTTGCGTTAAACTTTAACGCATCAAAGCATCATATTGTTTTGTGTGTGAATAAGAGAGGACTGATCTGTATGGCAATCAAACTGGGTATGTTGCTGGTGTTCTTTGGCGTTATGGTGGGCATCGGGCTGTACTGCCGCAAGAGTGCCACCGACGTCAACGGCTTCGTGCTGGGCGGTCGGTCGGTGGGGCCCTGGCTCACCGCCTTCGCCTACGGCACCTCCTATTTCTCCGCCGTAGTCTTTGTGGGCTACGCCGGACAGTTCGGCTGGAAGTACGGCATCGCCGCCACTTGGGCAGGCATCGGCAACGCCCTGCTGGGCTCTCTGCTGGCGTGGGTGGTGCTGGGCCGCCGCACCCGCATCATGACCCAGCACCTGGACAGCGCCACCATGCCCGAGTTCTTCGGCAAGCGGTTTGGCTCTGCCTCCCTGAAAATCGCCGCCTCCGTCATCATCTTCATCTTCCTGATCCCCTACACGGCCAGCCTGTACAACGGCCTCAGCCGCCTGTTCGGCATGGCCTTCCACATCGACTACTCCGTCTGCGTCATCGTCATGGCGGTACTCACCGGCGTGTACGTCATCGCCGGAGGCTACATGGCCACCGCCATCAACGACTTTATCCAGGGCGTCATTATGATCTTCGGCATCTGCGCCGTCATCTGGGCGGTGCTCAAGAGCCAGGGCGGATTTCTGGCGGCCCTGGAGGGTCTGGCGGAGGTCAGCGACCCCGCCGTCTCCAACGCCCCGGGTGTCTTCGCCTCCTTCTTTGGTCCCGACCCGGTGAACCTGCTGGGCGTGGTCATCCTCACCTCTCTGGGCACCTGGGGACTGCCCCAGATGGTCCAGAAATTCTACGCCATCAAGAGCGAAAAGGCCATCGACACCGGCACCGTCATCTCCACCCTCTTCGCCATCGTCGTGGCCGGGGGCTGCTACTTCCTGGGCGGCTTCGGACGGCTGTTCTCCGATCAAATCGACATCGCCGCCAATGGCTACGACTCGGTTATCCCCACCATGCTGGCCGGTCTGCCCGACCTGCTCATTGCCGTGGTGGTCATCCTGGTACTGTCCGCCTCCATGTCCACCCTGTCCTCCCTGGTGCTGACCTCCAGCTCCACCCTCACTCTGGACCTGCTGAAGGATCACGTGGTCAAAAATATGGATGAGAAGCGTCAGATCTTCGTCATGCGCTGTCTCATCGTGGTGTTCATCGCCATCTCGGTGGTGCTGGCCATCATCCAGTACAAGTCCAGCGTCACCTTCATTGCCCAGCTCATGGGCGTCAGCTGGGGTGCCCTGGCGGGTGCCTTCCTGGCCCCCTTCCTGTACGGCCTGTACTGGAAGAAGGCCACCAAGGCCGCCTGCTGGGTCAGCTTCCTGTTCTCCACCGTGGTCATGATCGCCAACATTTTCGTCCGCTCCTCCTTCCCCGCCGTTCTCCAGTCCCCCATCAACGCCGGCGCCTTCTGCATGATCGCCGGGCTGGTCATTGTGCCCCTGGTCTCTCTGTTCACCCCCAAGCCCGACGCCCGATTGGTGGAGGAGACCTTCTCCTGCTACGACGAGAAGGTGCTGGTCAGCCAGCGTCAGGCCCTGGGCGACAGACAGTAATCCTTTTCAAACAACAAGGCCTGTGGTATGCTGGACATACCACAGGCCTTGTTCGGCAATTGACAATCGTGAACCGTACATCCACTTACTACACAGAAAGAAGGACCATCTCTATGATCGTTGACATCCATACCCACACCTTCCCGGACAAGATCGCCGGGCCCACCCTTGAAAAGCTCCAGTCCCTGTCCCACACCAGGCCCTTTTCCGACGGGACCGCAAGCGGTCTGCGGGCCTCCATGGGGTTGGCGGGGGTAAACTGGTCGGTGGTACTGCCGGTGGCCACCAATGCCCGGCAGGTGGTCCATGTCAACGACGCCTCCGCCCGGCTGAATCAGGAGGGAGCCGGTCTGCTCTCTTTCGGGTGCATGCACCCCGACTTCCCCGACTGGAAAAGCGAGCTCTCCCGCATCGCCGGTCTTGGCATCAAGGGCATCAAGCTTCACCCGGTCTACCAGGGTGTGAACTTCGACGACCTCCGGTTCCTGCGTATCCTGGACCGCTGCGGCGAGCTGGGACTCATCGTCCTGACCCACGCGGGGCTGGACATCGGTTTTCCCGGCAAGGTACACTGCTCCCCCGAGATGATCCTCAGCGCCGTCAAACAGGTGGGGCCCGTTAAGCTGATCCTGGCCCACATGGGGGGCTGGCGAAACTGGGACCAGGTGGAGGAGCTCCTCCCCGGCACCGGGGTGTACCTGGACACCTCTTTCTCCCTGGGCAAAATGGTCCCTCTGGGGGACGGCTACTACGGCCCCGGGGACCTGGACCTGATGGAGGAGGCACAATTCCTGCGCATGGTCCGGACGTTTGGGGCGGATCGTCTTCTCTTTGGCACCGACAGCCCCTGGGACAGTCAGGCCGAGGCCCTGGCCCGTTTTCGGGTCCTGCCCCTGGCGGACGAAGAGAAAAATGCCATCCTTGGCGGCAACGCGCAGAGGCTGCTGGAGCTGTGAGTTAAAAAAGTCAAAAAACACGCTGCTTTCATCAGAAAGCAGCGTGTTTTTCATTCACACCTCGGCACGCTCCACGGCCTCCTACGCTATTCTTAATAAAGCTTGTCCAAAATATCCACAATATCTCCGATGACCCCATCGTCGCAGTGACACAGGATCTGCGCGCCCCAGTCCTTGACCTCCTGGGCGCAGTTGGCGGGGGCAAAGGGGACGGCCGACTTTTCCAACATGGGGATATCGTTCTGGTTGTCGCCCACACAGTATATGTGCTCCGGAGCGATGCCCAGCCGCTGGGCCAGCTTGGCCACCATCCCCCCCTTGGTGCTGCCCTTCTCGGTGATCTCCAGGTAGTAGCGGTTGGAGAAAATGGCTTCGTACAAATGGCCGTACCGCTCCAACAGCCACTTCTGGGCCTGGAGCAGAACGGGATGCTCCTCCTGGAGGATGGCCTTGGTCCAGGGGAGAGGCATCTCGGCCACCGGGCGGATCTCATAATCCGTGCCCACTTTTTTCATATGGGCGTCGGTAATGGGGTTTGGGTTCCAGACATAGATGTCCTCCTGATGGTAACTTTCGATGCCGATGGTGGGAAACTGCTCCAGCACCGCCCCCAGGTCCTTCCGCGCATTCGGGGACAAAAAGGTCTGCTCCAGCATTCGGTCCGTCTCAAAGTCGTAGAGCGCGGAACCGTTGGACAGCACCACCGGAGCGTTGATGGGGACCAGGTGGACATGGGGGGCAAAGGTTCGGTGGGCCCGGCCGGTGGCCACGGTGAACCTTCCGCCCTCCGCCTGAAAGTAGCGGATTGCCCGCAGGTTGCGCTCCGGGATCTTGTGGTTGGTATCGTATAAGGTGTCGTCGAAGTCGCTGGCCAGCAGCAGGCCGTCGAATTTGCCCATGGAGGGGCCTCTCTTTCCGCCCCTCTCCAGGGGCTTATTTCAGGTCCTCACCCTGATAGTATTTCCGCAGAAGACCATAGCTCAAAACCGCCACCAGACTGGTGATGATGGTCTCCGGAATCATATAGCTGGCATTATAGACAATCGACCAGATGGGGGCGGCCCAGCCCAGCTCGTTGGGCCACAGCACCTCCCACACCAGCACGCCGGACACATAGTGGCAGGCCAGTCGGCCCAGGAAGGTGACCACGATGCCCAGCGCCAGCTCCAGCTTGGGGCGGCCCAGACGTCCCTTGAACATAGCCGCCAGACCAATGACGGAAAAGGCGATGATGTAGTCAAAGAGAATGATGAGAATGGCGGTGGTCACGCTGTCGGCATACTGCACGTTGGAGATGCCCAAGACCATCTGAAGCAGGCTGTACACAAAGGCGGTAAAGGTACCCCAGCCGCAGCCGTAGCGCCAGGAGATCAGCACCAGGGGCAGCATGGAGCAGAAGGTGATGCTGCCGCCCAGAGCCCAGGGCCCCTGGAAGGAAAACATGCTCAGCACGGTGCCGATGGCGATCATCACCGCGCTTTCCACCAGTCGCTTGGTAGTTTGATTTTTTGTGTTGTTCATTGTCGTTCCTCCTAAAATGGTTGTACCGCAGCACATCCGAACGGGTGTAGTGCGGTACGAAGGGCGACAACGAAACGATATCCTTCCACTTCCTACGCCGGCATTACCCGGATCAGGTTTAAGGGACCGGAGGCGGCAAAATCGCCTCTGCATCTCAGCCGGGAACAGCTCCCAGCGCCCCTGTGTTCGATTGTTTGCGGTTATGATTATTTTATGCGCTCCCATGGTATTTGTCAAGGATGGATAGATTGTGTAAGACGATTGGTCCGGAACATATCCCGGGCATCCGATGGATGCCCGGGATATGTTCCATTAATCCTTATGGTTCTCCGTGACGGCGCCGGATTTATAGGCCTCCAGCAGCCGGCGCAGGTCGTCGGCCTGGGCCTGGAGCTCCCTGCCGATGTCGGTCTCGGCGATCTTCACCCGGGAGTCCATGCGCTCGAAGACAAGGGAATTGTTAGCGATATCGTGGTTGAGACGGATGGCCTCCTGCCGCCCCTCGAAGGGCTGATGGGAGACGATGCGGATGTTCCAGGAGTTGTAGATCAGGGTATATCCCGCAATGCCCGAGGTGGGCTGATAGGCCTTGCAGAAGCCGCCGTCGATGACGATGAGCTTGCCGCCTCCCTTGATGGGACTTTCGCCCTTCTTGGCCTTCACGGGGACATGGCCGTTGATGATGTGGCAGTGGGGGCCCTCCAGCCCGAATTCCTTCAAAATGGCCTCGCATACCGCCGGGTCCTGATACAGGGTGTAGTAGCAGTTCTTGGGCTCAGTCCAGGAGGACTCATCCTTGATGAGCCGCCGCTCAAAGGTAGTCATCCGGTCCCGTCCGAAGATGGGGCTGTTCCGCCCGGCCCACAGCCACCAGAGGAAGTCCATGCCGAACTGCCGCTCCGGGGAGCCGGGCTTGTCGTAGTATGCCTTACGGGCGGTCTTCTCGGCGTAGTCCAAAAATTCCTGGCCTGCGCGCTCCTTTTTCCCGATGGTGAAGGTGAGGAAGGTGCCGTCCTCCGCCATAGGAATACAGCCGTGGAAGAGCAGGTTTCCGTTGAACACCTTGTACAGCCCGCCCTTGGAGTACAGGAAGCGGACGTGCTTTTGCAGCTTCTCACTGCGGCGGAAGGAGGCGGTAAGCTGGTCGATGACCTGGTTCTCCTCGGGAGTGAGGGTGTAGGGGTCCATCCGGTCCACGGTGGGGAAGTCGCAGTCCTCCAGGGGATAGGTCACGTCCCCTATTGTGATGGACTGGTGCTCATAGTCGATCTTGTCCAGCAGCAGCCGGTCGTCCATGCCGAACTCCGGGTGGCGGAGGATTTTCTGGCCCTCCAGCTTGAAAAGGATGACGGTGATGGCCTTGTGCATCCGGGCGGACAGGAGCTTGTCCTTCTCGCTGTACTGCTCGGCGTCGGGGCCGGTGAGCTTGACGGCGAAGCGGTGGGTGTCGCAGTCCTTATAGACCTCGTTGGCGAAGATGGACAGAGGCCGCAGGGAAATGCCGTAGCCCGTCTCGATGACCTCCAGGTTGTTGTAGTGGATGGAGTTGGCCAGCACCGTGGCCACCAGAGTCCGGGAGCCGGAGGCGGCCCCCATCCACAGAATGTCGTGGTTGCCCCACTGGATGTCCACGCTGTGGTGGTCCAGCAGGAAATCCATGACGATGTCGGCCCGGGGTCCCCGGTCGAAGATATCGCCCACCACATGGAGGTGGTCCACCGCCAGCCGCTTAATGACCGAGCATACCGCCTCGATGAAGCTGGGGGCCTGGTCGATGTCGATAATGGTGTTGATGATATTCTCGTAGTAGTCCCGCTTGTCGGCCTCGTCGTAGTGGGTATGGAGCAGTTCGTCAATGATATAAGCGTAGTCCTTGGGCAGGGCTTTCCGCACCTTGGACCGGGTATACTTGGAAGACACCCAGCGGCATACTTCGATGAGACGGTGGAGGGTGATGCGGTACCACTCCTTCAAATCCTCCGTCTGCTGGGCGATGAGGGCCAGCTTCTCCTCGGGATAATAGATCAGAGTGGCCAGCTGGTCCCGCTCCGCCCGGGTCAAGCTGGCCCCGAAGAGCTCGTCCAGCTTCTCCTTCACCACGCCGGAGCAGGAGTTCAGCAGGTGCAGAAATGCCTCATACTCCCCGTGGATGTCGGAAATAAAGTGTTCGGTGCCCTTAGGTAAATTCAAGATCGCCTGGAGGTTGATGATCTCGGTGCTGGCGGCCTGGACGGTGGGGTACTGTTTGGCCAGCAGCGTTAGATAATGCAGCTCCTCGGGGCGGAATGTTTTCTTGGTCTTCATCACGGCTCCTCCTTTTCAGTGCGCAGATTATGTACCCTTATTTTGACAGTTCCTGCCTGAGATTACAACCATTTTACACAAAATTTAACAGAAAAAAAGCGCGAATTTTGCGCTTATCACAGGCTTCGCTTGAGAGGCATGTCCGATCATCTCGTCGAAACTTGTCCCATTTCTCTCGCTTTGTCCTGCTTTTTTCCAAAATCGGCAGATTTACCCTTTCGTAAATGGAGAAATCGTGCTATATTATCTTTTATGCTCATGACAAATTGTCGCAACGTTTAGAAAGGATGAATTTTCTTGGCTCAGACCCATAAGGATGAAGAGGCCCTGGCCAGAGCCCCAATCGGCCGGCTGATGCTGAAGCTGGCTGTGCCCGCCGTGGCCGCCCAGGTCATCAACATGCTCTATAACATCGTGGACCGGATTTACATCGGCCACATTCCCGTGGTAGGGACCACCGCCCTCACCGGGCTGGGAGTCACCTTTCCCATTCTCATGCTCATCTCCGCTTTCGCCGCCTTCGCCGGAGCAGGCGGCGCTCCTCTGGCCTCCATCCGGCTGGGGGCCGGAGACCGTGACGGAGCGGAGAAAATCTTGGGCAACTCCCTGACCATGCTGCTGACGGCATCTGTGCTGCTGACGCTGTTCTTTTCCGTCTTTAAATCGCCCATACTCATGGCCTTCGGCGCCTCAGAGGACACCATCGGCTATGCCCTGGACTATATCAGCATCTATCTGCTGGGCACCGTCTTCGTCCAGCTGGCTCTCGGCCTGAACACCTTCATCAGCGCCCAAGGCAAGTCCCTGGTCGCCATGTGCTCAGTGCTCATCGGCGCCATACTGAACATCGTGCTGGACCCAGTGTTCATCTTTGGCTTCGGTCTGGGCGTCCGGGGGGCGGCCATCGCCACCATCCTGTCCCAGGCGGTCAGCGCCTGCTGGGTACTGGGCTTCCTCTGCTCCAGTCGGTCCGGTCTGCGGGTCCGCCTTATCAACCTGCGGCCCCAGGCCGCTGTGGTAGGCCGTATCGCCGGTCTGGGTATCGCCCCCTTCATCATGCAGTCCACGGAGAGTCTGGTGGCCGTTGTATTGAACACCGGTCTCCAGTCTTACGGCGGCGACCTGTATGTGGGCAGTCTGACCATCATGCAGAGCGTCATGCAGATGATTGTCATGCCCGTTCAGGGCATTACCCAAGGCACTCAGCCCATCATGAGCTACAACTACGGCGCGGGCAACTACCGCCGGGTACGGGACACCTTTAAAAAGCTGGTGACCGTGACCGTGAGCACCACGGTGGCTGCCTTTCTGCTGGTCGTCCTGTTCCCCACCAACCTGGCTCTGCTGTTCAACGACGACCCGGAGTTGGTCGCCCTGGTAGGCCGGGTCATGCCCATCTTCTTCGGCGGCATCTGGGCCTTCGGCGCTCAAATGGCCTGCCAGTCTGCCTTCATGGCCCTGGGCCAGGCCAAGACCAGCCTGTTTATTGCCCTGCTGCGAAAGATCATCCTGCTGATCCCCCTGGCTATTCTCCTGCCCCGAATCACCGGCAGCGTCATCGGCATCTACGCAGCCGAACCGGTGGCCGACATCGTGGCCTCCTGCACGACTCTGATGCTGTTCCTGTCAAAGCGGAAAAAATTGCTGCCCACCCAAAAAGATCAGAAATAGCGAAAACGCTCCCCCGGCCACGGCCGGGGGAGTTTTTTTCTTTATTCGGGCTGGAGCTCTTCCTCCTGCTCCTCCTGGGCGGGGACCCCTCGCTGGGACTCCGTCAGGTCGCACAGCCGGATAAGGGCGGCGGCCAGCACAAACAGAGAGGCCCACAGGTTCCGGTCGGCGGACCGGCGGGCTTGCGGGTCTCCGCACCGGCTCTCCTCCCAGGTATCCAGAGCCAGGCCGAAGAAGAAGGTCAGGGCCACCACCACCAGGGCGCTGGCCGTCAAGCGGATGGGGAACACGCTTGGAATCTCCTCCGACTTTCCCTCCAGGATGCGGCACAGTCCCTCCCGCTGGATGGCAGTCCCCTTCCAGGACAGGACCACCGACAGGATCAGCAGAGCCAAAAAGCCCAGGGACTCGTCGGTGATCCCCAGCTGGCGGCACAGCTCCTCCCGCTCCTTCTCCTCCATCGTATCACCACCTTTGCAATCGGCGTACGGGGAGTACGCCTCCCGTCAGTCTATGCAAAAGGTCCCCGGAGCGCCCATGGGCGCTCCGGGGACCTTTTGTCATTTCTATTAAAACTTTGCGCCGCCGAACTCGGCCAGCTTCAGGCCCTTGTTCCGGTCGGTGACCCACTGGATGGACCACTGGGAGGCGAACAGCAGCAGCTGATTGCCCTTGTAGTCCTCCACCAGCTTGGCGTCGTTGGGCAGCAGCAGGTCCTCCTCCTTGAGAGGCTCGGCGTCCTCGTCCTCCCGGACGATCCATCGCAGGTACTCGTAGGGCAGGCCCTCCTTGTACAGCTCCACGTTGTACTCGGAGCGCAGGCGGTACTCCAGCACGTCGAATTGCAGAGTGCCCACCACACCCACGATGACCTCCTCCATACCGGTGTAGGGGGTCTTGAAGATCTGGATGGCGCCCTCCTGGGCGATCTGCTCCACACCTTTTAAAAACTGCTTGCGCTTCATGGTGTCGATGGAGCGGATGCGCTGGAAGTGCTCGGGGGCAAAGGTAGGAATGGGGTCGAACTTGAATTTCTTGCTGGGGGCGCACAGGGTATCTCCAATTGCGAAGATACCCGGATCGAAGACGCCGATGATGTCGCCGGCGTAGGCCTCCTCGATGATCTCCCGCTCGGCGGCCATCAGTTGCTGGGGCCGGGACAGGCGGATCTTCTTGCCGCCCTGGACATGGTAGACCTCCTTGTCCGCCTCGAATTTGCCGGAGACCACCCGCATGAAGGCGATGCGGTCCCGGTGCGCCTTGTTCATGTTGGCCTGGATCTTAAAGACGAAGGCGGAGAAGTCGTCGTCAAAGGAGTCAATAATATCGTCTCCAGCCTTCCGTGCCAGGGGCGCGGTGGTCATGCGCAAAAACTCCTCCAGGAAGGGCTCCACACCGAAGTTGGTCAGAGCGGAGCCGAAGAACACGGGGGACAGCTTGCCGTGTCGCACCCGGTCCAGGTCAAAGTCGCAGGAGGCGCCGTCCAGCAGTTCGATCTCATCCACTAACTGGTCGCGCTTAGCTTCGCCAATGAGATCGGCCAGGGCGGGATCGTCGGGCTCGATCTCGGTGGCGGTGGCCGCCCGAGCGTTGGTGTTGGAGGTAAAGTGGATGACCTTTCGGTTCTGGCGGTCGTAAACGCCCTTGAACTCCTTGCCGCAGCCGATGGGCCAGTTCATGGCGTAGGTGTCCAGGCCCAGCTCATGCTCCAGCTCCTCTAACAGCTCAAAGGGGTCTCGGGCCTCCCGGTCCATCTTGTTGATGAAGGTGAAGATGGGGATATCCCGCATGGCGCAGACCTTGAACAGTTTTCTTGTCTGGGCCTCCACGCCCTTGGCGGCGTCGATGACCATGACGGCGGAGTCGGCGGCCATGAGGGTACGGTAGGTGTCCTCAGAGAAGTCCTGGTGACCCGGGGTGTCCAGGATGTTGATGCAGAAGCCCTCATACTGGAACTGCATGACCGAGGAGGTGACGGAAATTCCGCGCTGCTTCTCAATCTCCATCCAGTCGGAGGTGGCGGCCCGGGTGTTCTTCTTGCCCTTGACCTGGCCAGCCTGGGCGATGGCTCCGCCGTACAGCAGGAACTTTTCCGTCAGGGTTGTCTTACCGGCGTCGGGGTGAGAGATGATGGCAAAGGTTCTTCTTCGCTTGATTTCAGATTCGTATTGTGACAAAAGGGTCCACTCCCTCTACAATTTTAGCCTGTTTAGCAAGTTATTTTACCATAGGAAGCGCTTGGCCGCAAGGGGAAAGGGCCGTCAGCCGAAGAATTTCTTCTTTTGCATACCCGGAACAAAAACACCAGGGACCCCGCCAGATCGGCGGGGTCCCTGATTGAAGCAAAGTTATAAAAGGGAGTGAGGGTTTTCGATTAGAAAATACCCTGAGCCATCATGGCGTCGGCAACCTTCTGGAAGCCCACGATGTTGGCGCCGGCGACCAGGTCATAGCCCAGGCCATAGCGCTCAGCGACCTCGACGGAGGAGGCGTAGATGTTCTTCATGATGCCGTGCAGCTTGGCGTCGACTTCCTCAGCGGACCAGTACAGACGCTCGGCGTTCTGGGCCATCTCCAGCTCGGACACGGACACGCCGCCGGCGTTGACAGCCTTGGAGGGGGCCACGACCATGTGCTTCTGCTCCTTCAGGAACTCCAGAGCCTCGTTGGTGGTGGGCATGTTGGCGACCTCGATGTAGTACTTAACACCGGACTCGGCGATCTTCTTGGCCCAATCCAGGTTGACGTCGTTCTGGGTAGCGGCGGGCATGTAGATGTCCACGTCCTTGACGCCCCAGCACTTCTGACCCTCGACGAACTCGCAGCCGAACTTGTCAGCATAGGGCTTGCAGTGCATAGGATCCTTGGCGCGCATCTCCAGGATGAAGTTCAGCTTCTCCTCGGTGCAGACGCCCTCGGGATCGTGGATGTAGCCATCGGGGCCGGCGAAGTAGGTGACCTTGGCGCCCAGCTCCATAGCCTTCTTCATGATGCCCCAGCCCACGTTGCCGTAGCCGGACATGGCGATGCGCTTGCCCTCGATGGACTCGCCGTCGTGAGCCAGAGCCTCGACCAGATAGTAGACAGCGCCGAAACCGGTAGCCTCGGGACGCAGGATGGAACCGCCGGTAACAACGGACTTGCCGGACACAGCGCCGAACTCAGCAGCGCCGACCAGACGGCGGTACTGACCGTACAGGTAGCCGATCTCACGGCCGCCCACGCCCAGATCGCCGGCGGGGCAGTCGATGTCCTGGCCGATGTGGCGATACAGCTCGGTCATGAAGGCCTGGCAGAAGCGCATAACCTCAGCATCGCTGCGGCCGCGGGGATCGAAGTCGGAACCGCCCTTGGCGCCGCCGATGGGCAGACCAGTCATGGCGTCCTTGAAGACCTGCTCGAAGCCCAGGAACTTGATGATGGACAGGTTGACGGAGGGGTCAAAACGCAGGCCGCCCTTGAAGGGGCCGAGAGCCGCGTTGTACTGCACGCGGTAGCCACGGTTGACATGCCACTCGTGGTTCTCATCCTCCCAAGTCACGCGGAACTCGATGGTGCGCTCGGGCTCGACCATGCGCTCCAGCAGAGCAGCCTTCTCATACTCGGGGTGAGCATTGATGACGGGCTCCAGAGAGGTCAGGACCTCCTCGACGGTCTGCAGGAACTCAGGCTCGTTGGCATTCTTGGCCTTGGTGGCGTTCAGAACGCGCTCAATATAACTGTTCATTGGACTATTCCTCCTATAAATTAATCTCTAATTGAATGACGGATAACCTTCATTTTCCCCAAAAATAAGTTCATTTTCGGAGAAATCCGGGCTTTCCGCCCTTTCATATGTATATGATACCATAAAAAGCGCAGGAGTAAAGCACAATTTTTGTGGGGGTTGTCACAACTAAATGGCTGTGGTGGCTTCAATTTTGAACTTTTACAGCCTTTGAAACGCTAAAAAACGGCCGTTTCAACAAAAAGAAACGACCGTTTTTGTGCAATACGCAAGTTCTCAGTCAAAAGCAAGGCCTAAATAGGCGGTAGAGTCCCAATCCCAATTTTTTTCCCGCTCCGAATCCAGCCACTTGAGCATGGCAAATTTCCTCCCGCCGGACACCCGCGGTTCCTCCGGCATGGGCCACCGCACCAGCCAGCGGTCCGCCGGTGCAATCCTGGGCAGATCGGGCAGGGACAGCCGCTTGGCTGTGGGACTACCCAGGTACTCCTTGACCACGACCAGGCCGTCCCCCGCCCCCTCGGCGCACAGACAGACGGGGCCCGCCGCGGTCTCTCCCGCATACAGGCCGCCGCGGTCGACCGCGCAGCACCCGGCCTGATAGGTCAGGGCGTCCACCGGATAGGCAATGTGTGGGATATCCGCCAGCAGCTTCTCCCGGACCGCGCCGTACTCCGCCGGGGTGACGGGGCGCAGGAGGCTGTCTTCCTTTGGGGCGGGGATCTCCCGGGGCTCCAGCTTCCCCTCAAAGGCCCTGAAGCACTCCCGGAATCCGTTGGCCCCGAAGAAGTTGTGGAGGGAGGGCTCCGCCGGGACCGTGGTGACGGCGAGGATGGACAGCCCCCGGAAGTAGCGGTCTGCGTCAGCCAGCAGTTTTCCGGCTAGCCCTCTCCCCCGGCTGTCCGGGTGGGTGGCCACGGCGTACAGGTAGGCGGCCCGGTACTCCCCCTCCCCGGGGACCACAAAGGTGGTGTCGAACCAGGCGGTCATGGCTCGGATGTGGCCGTCCTCTACCAGCACCAGCACCCGGTCGTGGCGGTAGTAATTTTCATAAAAGTTGTCCACATAGGCGCCGCTGTCCCCAAAGGCCAGCTCCCACAGCTCCCGCTGGGCGGGGATATCGGCTGGGACGGAAAGACGGGTGTTCATCATGAGGTCGTTCCTCCTGTCAGTATAACGTTGCATATAGTATATCCCAAAACGGGCAAAAGGGCCCCTGCTTCCCGCAGAGGCCCTTTAAAGATTGAATCAGCAGCCGGGGTACACGTCGCTCTTCTTGGGCATGATGACGGCACAGGCCAGATAGGCCCAGAACCCCACGGAGAAGGTACACAGGCTGGCAATGACCCAGCCCACCCGCACCAGAGTAGGGTCGATGTCGAAATACTCCGCCAGGCCGCCGCAGACACCGCACAGCATCTTATAGCCGCCTTCGGTCCGATACAGTCTCTTTTTATCCATACAAATCCACTCCTCTATTTGGTTTTCGTTTCTGTATACAGCATACGCTCCAGAGGTTGAAAAATCCATGGGAAAAAGATTAAAAAATGGTAAAAGCAAAATCAGGCTCTCCCCTGCTCTCTCCGGCGCAGCAGCCAGAGCTTGCGCACCAGCAGTGCGGCGGAGATGGTGAAGAAGACCTCCAGGGCGCTGCTGACCATACCGGCTGCGAGAAAGAGAACTGCCGAGCCCGTCGTGATGAAGAGCCAGGCCCAGAGGAGTTTGTTGTACCGCTTTTTGTCCGCCCGGCGGCAGCACAGCAGGGCCAGCAGGATGGCCGCCATCATCAGGGCGCAGGCCCCGAAGGCCAGCACCACATGGAGCTTGGCGAATTGGGGAAAATCCTCGGGCAGGTAGGGAACCACCAGGGCACAGCCCAGACAGGCGCAGGCGGTCAGACACAGGAAGATCAGTCCCCACCGCTCCCGCCGCTTGGGCAGGGTCCGTGCCAGACTGGTCAACACAGCCAGAAAGTACCCGGCAGCCATCAGGCCCCACAGAAAGAACCCCCGATAGTGGTCCCGCCCGGTGACGGCCAGGACGGAGAAGTTGGTGCCGAGCCACTCCACGCTGCCCGCGAAGAGCAAGGTGTAGGCGGGAATCAGGAAGCAGGCAAAGAAGTCCAGCCAGAACCCGTCCTTATGTCTCTTATGAGGCCGGCTCAAGAACGCTCCACAGCGGCCACCAGGTCGCCTTTATCGTTGAAATAGACCTTGCGGATGTCGTTGCCGGTGATCTTTTTAATCTCGTCCAGGCGGATGCCCTCGGTGATGGAGGACACCAGGGAGAAGGCCACGCCGTGGCGCTTGGCACGGCCGGTCCGGCCGATGCGGTGGATATAGTACTCGTTCTCGTCGGGGACGTCGTAGTTGAATACAGCGTCCACGTCGTCGATGTCCAGGCCCCGGGCGGCCACATCGGTGGCCACCAGCACCCGCATCTGGCCCTCCCGGAACTTTTGGAGGGTCTTCTCCCGGACGGACTGCTGGATGTCGCCGTGGATGGCCTGGCAGGTGATGCCCCGCATCTTCAGCAGGCCAGCCAGCCGGTCGGTCATATTCTTGGTGTTGCAGAAGGCAATGACCCGCTCATAGCCGCCCATGTCCAGGAGGCGGGCCATGGTGTCCGCCTTCTCGCTGCGGTCCACATCCAGGCGGTACTGGGCAATGTCGGGCTTGTTTGCCTGATCGGCCTGGACGGTGATCTCCACAGGGTCGCGCTGGTACACCCAGGAGATGTCCAGCACCTCGCGGGAGATGGTGGCGGAGAACATGCCCAGGTTGCGGCGCTTGGGCATCTTGTCCAGGATGTGGGTCACGTCCCGGACGAAGCCCATGTCCAGCATCCGGTCGGCCTCGTCCAGCACCACGGTCTGGACCTTGTCCAGCCGGACGGTGCGGCGCTTCATGTGGTCCATCAGGCGGCCGGGGGTGGCCACCACGATCTGTGGGTCCTTCTTCAGCTGGGTGATCTGCTTGTCGATGGGCTGGCCGCCGTAGAGGCAGACCACCCGGACGCCCTCTTTAAAGGCACACAGGTCCCGCAGCTCGTCCTGGATCTGGATGGCCAGCTCCCGGGTGGGGGCCAGGACCAGGGCCTGGACTTCATTATTTTCGGGGTCGATGTGCTCCACCATGGGGATTCCGAAGGCGAAGGTCTTGCCAGTTCCGGTGGGGGCCTTGGCAATGACGTCCTTCCACTCCATGAAGCAGGGGATGGACCCCGCCTGGACGGGGGTGGCCTGGACGTAGCCCTTCTTATCAATGGCGCGCATCAGCTCAGGAGACAGCCCCAGCTGGGCGTATTCCACCGCGTCGTTTATCGTCTGTCCGTTGATTTCCATAATTTATAGTTCCTTCCTCTGTATCAGCTGCTCGTGATCCAAGGCCTCCCAACCGACACAGAAGATGTCAAGACGCCGTTTCCCCGGCGCGGCCCCGAATCCAGGGGACGATGATTCGCCCCACTATTATTCCATGATATATTATATCTATTTTCTCCGTTTTGTCTATCCTTTTGTCTATCAATCGGGGGTGGATTTTTGGTTATCAGGACAACTGCAAGCAATTATTGCTGAAAAATGCACCGCAGGCAAGCCGGAAAAGTCAGCCTGCCCGCAGTGTTTTGAGGGAGTGAAGGAGAAACTAGAAAACCTGATTTACCAGGGGAAGTTATTGAAGGGGAACTGATAGTATCCGCTGCCGCCCTGGTTCTGCTGTTGCTGCTGATTCTGCTGGGTATTTTGCTGGATCTGGTTGTTGGCCTCGGTCTCGCTGTTCTTCTCATCGAAGGTGATGGTCAGCTTGACCTCCTGCTGGGAGCGCAGCACCGTCAATGTGGCGGTATCGCCGGCCTTGTAGTTGCTGGACAGGGCGGCGGTGAGGGCGGTAGAGGAGTCGATGGCGGTGTCATCGATGGCGGTGATCACGTCGTTGACCTGGAGCCCGGCCTTCTCGGCGCAGGAGCCCTCGGCCACATACTGAACCGCCGCGCCGGCGGCGATGCCGTAGCGCTGGGCTTCGGAGGACACGTCGGTGACCTGCACCCCCATGTAGGGCTTGCCGGTGACGTAGCCGTGCTCAATGAGGTCGGACAGGATGTCCTTCACGTCGTTGATGGGGAGGGCGAAGCCCAGGCCCTCGGCGGACACGCCGGAGGTGGACTGGGTGTACTTGGCGGACACGATGCCCACCACGTTGCCGTAGCTGTCAAACAGAGGGCCGCCGGAGTTGCCTGGATTGATGGCCGCATTGGTCTGGAGCACGTTCAGAGTGGTGGTCTCGGTCTGGCCCTGCTCGTTGGTGCTGGTGGTGGTGATGAGCCGGTCCAGGGCGGACACCATGCCGTCGGTGAAGGAGTAGGTCAGTTCACCCAGGGGATTACCGATGGCGTAGACGCTCTCGCCCACCACCAGCTTCTCGCTGTCGCCCAGGGTCACGGGGGTCAGGCCGGTGGCCTCGATCTTCAGAACGGCCACATCGTTGTCCTGCTCGCCGCCCACCAGCTTGGCGGGGTACTTGTCCCCGTTGGCAAAGGACACATCGACGGTGACGGAGGAGTCCTTCACCGCCTCCTCAATGACGTGGTAGTTGGTGACGATGTACCCGTCCTGGGTCAGCACAAAGCCGGAGCCCGAAGCGGCGGAGGTGGTGGTCTGGCCGAAAATGTTCACCGAGGTGGTGGACACGGTGATGCCCACGCAGGAGCCCAGATTGGCGGCGTACAGCTGCTCGGGGGTCATGGGCTTGCCGTCGTTGTTGTTGACTACGGTCTGGACCTGGGGCCGATCCTGCTCGTAGACCACGGTGGAGCTGTCCGGGCCGGTGAGACGGCCATACAGAGCCGCTCCGCCCACGCCCGCGCCGCCGCCTACAAGGGCGCAAGCCAGTACCAGCGCCGCGATACGCTTGCCGTTCCCCTTATTTTTGCGGGGCTGTTCAGGACCCACGGGGCCGCCGGAGGTGGGGATGGGGTCGGTGTAGTCACCGAAGCCTCCCCGGTAGCCGTCGTTCTCACTATTATAAAAACCGAAATTGTTCTGTTCCATAGAATGTTCACTCCTATCAGAGATCGGCCCTCCGGCCTCTCTCATTTCACTGGGGACATGATACCTCGGAAATGTGAAGAAAGCGTGAAGAAAAGAAAACCGTTTTTTAAACTTTCCTCAACAATTCTGTGACTCTATGTCAAGGCTCGTCGGGCCGCTCGGACAAAATGGCGGAAATGTCCCGGGCAGCGGCGGTCAGGTCCAGCCGGAGCCCCCGGAACATGCCCATCCCCGCCAAATTCAGCAGCACCAGCAGGACGATGGGCCCCAGGATCATGCCCAGCACCCCCGCCAGCTTCATGCCTACGTAAATGCTGACCAGGGACAAAATGGGGGAAAGACCGGTCTGGTCCCCCACAAATTTGGGCTCCATCACCCGGCGGAACATGGCGATGACCCCCCAAATGACCATCAACCGGATGGCGGCAGGGTAATCCCGGGTAAAAAAGGCGATGACCGCCCAGGGCACCATAATAGTCCCGGCCCCCAGGATGGGGATGAAGTCCAGCACCGCCAGCCCCAGAGCCAGCAGCAGGCTGTACGGCTGCCGGGTGATGAGAAAACCGGCCAGCAGGATGAAGAACACCCCCACCGACAGCAGCACCTCCGCCCTCAGGTAGCCGCCGAAGGCCCCCAGAGCGGTGGCCCGGACCTGGCTGAGGAAGTCCAGCAGACCCTCGTCCATGTGCTGGATGGCCCGGGTGCGGAGGTAGGGGTAGTCTGCCGTCAGCAGGTAGGTGGCCATAACAAAGAACACCAAAGCCATCACCACTCCGGGCACCCGGAGGGCCTTCTGGCCCGCCATCCCCGCAAGGTCGGTGAGAGCGGCGGGCACCACCTGGTTCAGCCAGTCCACCAGCCGCTGAGCGGTGGTCTCCACCGTCTCAAGGATCTGTGGGGGCACCAGAGTCAGCAGCCGGGCAAAGAGCTCCTCCAGCTGGTCCACGGCCCCCTGGAAGCTGGTCAGCAGCCCGTCCCAGTTCTGAGCCAGGGAGACCAGCTCGTTTCCGGCGGAGTAGACCAGCAGCCCGATGGCTGCCCCCACCGCCCCGAAAAGCAGCAGCAGCAGCAGCAGGGTCAAAAACTTCCGGGACCAGCCCAGCTTCCGCTGGAACCATTTGACCAGAGGATTGAGCACAGCCGCAGCCATCAGCGCCGCCACAAAGGGGGCAAAGAGGGAGAGCAGGGGCCTGCCAAACTTGGCCAGCAGGACCAAAGCCAATACCGCCAGGATAAGCCGAATGCTCAGCCGCAGCCACAGCCAGCCCCGCTGGCGCCAGGTCAATTGTCCAGGTCTCATTTGCTTTGCCGCCTTTCCCTTTTTCTGTATCCTACCCCACTCTACCACAAAATGAATGAATAAAATGTAAATTGGACCATTCAAACTCCGTAAAGATTCCGGCGCCTGGACGAAATCGTGCCCGTTTTATTTTGCCCCCAGCAAAAAAGCAGCCGTTCCTTTGGAACGACTGCTTTGGATTGATTTACGCCCGGTAGATCAGACCGATCAGGTTGGGGCCGGCGTTGATGGAGATGACGCCGCCGATGTAGTACTCCATGGCGGGGTCCTGGCCCAGCTCGGCCTTACAGGCCGCCAGCAGCTTGTCCGCCTGCTCCTCGTTGCCCGCCCGGATGAGCAGATAAGGGCTGTCGGGCTGGCGCTCCTTCTTGCACAGGTCCATCAGAGCGTTCAGGACGTTCTTCTCGCCCCGGACCTTGGACAGGACTTTGGAGTCCCCGTCCACAAAAGCCATAATGGGCTTCAGGCCCAGAGCCTCGCCCACAAAGGCGGCGGCGGCGGACACCCGGCCCGACTTCTTGGCAAAGCGCAGGTCCAGAGGGGCAAAGATCACCCGGACGTGGTCCATCCAGTCCTGGATATAGTCCACGATCTCCCGGGCCTCCGCTCCGGCGGCGGCCATCTTGGCGCCCTGGATCACGGCCCAGCCGTAGCTCATGGTGTAATTCTTGGAGTCGATGATATGGATGGCGAAGGTCCCCTTGGCCTCGGGGTGGTCCTCGTAGAACTCCTCCCGGGCCTGAAAGGCGTTGTGGCAGGTGGCGGAGCCCTTGGAGTTGATGGAGGTGTGGATCAGGTCGGTATAGCCCTCCTTCCACACGCTCTCATAGTATTCCTGGAACTGGAAAGCGGTGAGCTGGGCGTGGGTTGGGATCTGAGGGGCCGCCAGCAGCATCCCATAAAATTCCTGAGGCGTAAAATCGAAGCTGTCCCGGTACTCCTTGTCCCCCATAGCGATGGGGAAGGGGAACACCTGGATGTTCAGCTCCTCCCGCAGGGCGGCGGGGATGTCGGCGGCAGAGTCGGTGGAAAATTTGATATGAGCCATATTGGCCTCCTTGTATCGGGCGCGGACCCGTTTTCATTGATTTTACAGTGATTTATTATCTCAAAAAATAGGTTCGCTGTCAATGGACCAGATTCAGCCCTTTTTTCTCAGCTTCCGGCGGGTGCCGTCGGGGTGCTGGATATAGGTGTTGTCCAAGTGGGCGGTAAGGCTGCTCTTATAGGAGTCGATATACTCCCGGCGCAGGACGTCCCGCTCCGCCATTTCCTCCTCAGTCAGGCCCTCGGCGGTCTTGGCCTTCCGGGCCAACTCGTTGATGCGGTCGATTCTCGCTTGTTCCATGGTATTCTCCTTCATCGTGGTTTTTTAAATGTACCGCTCCAGCACCAGCATGGTGCGGCCCTTTTTGGACTGGCCGGGGACCTCCTTGACCACGCACTTGCCCAGGCCCCGGCAGGTGAGGGTGTCCCCCTCCTCCACGGTCTTGTCGGCCTTGAGGCACTCCCGATGGTTGATGGCCACTTTTCCGCCGGAGATGTAGGCGGCGGCTTTGGACCTTGACAGCGAGAATCCGGCGGCCAGCACCGCGTCCAGCCGTGGGGTGGCCACGGTATCCCGGATGGTCTTGACCTGGGCGGGCCGGACCTCCAGGTCCGCCAGGGGGATCTCTTTCAGGGACACCTTCCAGCGGCCCGCGCTCTCCCACTGGGACAGCAGAATGGGCAGGGCTTCCCGGAGCAGCAGGACCTGGCAGCGCCCATCGCCGGGGAGCAGGATGTCCCCAAGCTTCTCCCGGGTCAGGCCCAGGCCCATGAGGGACCCTAAAATGTCCCGGTGGCCCAGGGAGGCGTTGGGCGGAAAGACGGCCTCCACGGCGGTCAGGGGGCCCTCGGGGTCGGTCAGGAAGTCGTCCGCCTCCTGCCAGTCGGGGAGAAAGGCGCAGATGGTCCGCTCGGCGTCCTCATACCCGCCCCAGAACAGGTGCCGGGGATGGCCCCAGGCGTTCAGCAGGTCGGCCACCGACGTCCCCTCGCCGGGGGACAGGAATTGGGTGTGGGCGGGGATGCCCCGGTTCTGGGACAGCTCCAGCTTGTCCAGCACCCGGGCCAGCAGGACCCGCTCCTCGCCGCTGTGGGCACAGCGGTCCAGCAGCTCTTTCTTCGTCAAATTCTCGCCCTCCCCATTGGTCTTTGGCTCTCAGTATAGGGGTTTTGGGGGGACTTTGTCAATCGAAAAAGCGTGAAAAAGGGCCTCCCCGCAGTGCGGAGAGGTCCTTACCCTTATAAATTCTGTTCGGATACCCAGGTGATGAAGCGGTCGGCCAGCTCCAGCTGCTTTTCGTCCAAGCCCCGCAGTTTTTCCGCCACCGTCTTCCAGCGGTTGCCCGGATGGCGGACAGAGCCAACCAAAAATTCGTCCGGAGTGGTGTCCAGCGCAGCGGCCAGGCGCATGATGACCTCAGTAGAGGGGATGGATACTGCACGTTCAATGTTAGAGAGATACTGATCGCTGATGCCACACTGTTCAGCTATTTTAGCCTGGGTCTGATGCAGCGCTTTTCTACGTCGAGCCACACGGCTTCCTATCATCAGATAGTCCAATTCCAAGCTGCTGCCCCCTCTCATTTTTATAAGACTATCATATCTACATACCCCATGAAATAAGAACAAATTAATAGTTTATAATTAAACTTGACATTATATTATTAAGTGTTGTAGTTTAAATTAAACTAATAATTGAAAGTTCACATTCATTCGCTAACAAAGATTACAGTATAGAAAGATGAGAGAAGCCATGCTGAAAGAAACAAAGCAGCCCGATTTGCTGGATTACCTAGCTGATTCGGTCGGGTGTAACATACTTTCTGACCTGCGGACATTTCGCTACCGCAACGCACTTCAACGAGTACTGCGCGAAATTCCGCCGGAGCTCTTTAGCGCCGCAGAATGGCACGAAGCCCTATGTTATCTTCTGTCCCCTCTCCCCTAAACCTTCCATCACAAAAGCTGCTTGTTTCGCCGCGCCGCCATCTTTCTTTCTGCCCCTGCGTTCTCTTGACATTTTCCTTCCCCAGTGATATAGTATTTCCGTTAAATTGGCATTGACGGAGAAGAAACCGCACAGCGGCGCACAGAGAGGGACACATTTGGTGCAAGTGCCCTGCGACACGCGGCGGTCGGTACCACTCCCGAGCCGTCCGCGAAGAACGGACCGGGTCCTCCCGTTACAGAGGTCACAAGCGACGGCATTTGCCGTAAGCAGGGTGGAACCGTGGAGTTATGATTTTACTTCACCCCTGAATCTCTCAGGGGTGAATTTTTTTGCCCCTAAAACACGAAAGGAGCGCAACTAACATGTCCGACAATCAGTTTACGTTTGAAAACGAGGAGTACCGCCGCACTTATTGGCACACCGTCTCCCACGTCCTGGCCCAGGCCATGAAGCGCCTGCACCCCGAGGTCAAGCTGGCCATTGGCCCCTCCATTGAGGAAGGCTTCTACTACGACTTCGACACCCCCACCCCCTTCACCCCCGAGGATCTGGAGGCCCTGGAGGCCGAGATGCGTAAGATCTGCAAGGAGAAGCTGAAGCTGGAGCGGTTCGAGCTGCCCCGCGCCGAGGCCGTCAAGCTCATGGAGGAGAAGGACGAGCCCTACAAGGTGGAGCTCATCCACGACCTGCCTGAGGACGCCGTCATCTCCTTCTACAAGCAGGGCGAGTTCACCGATCTGTGCGCCGGCCCCCACCTGGACTCCACCGGCCGCATCAAAGGCAACGCCATCAAGCTGACCTCCGCCACCGGCGCCTACTGGCGGGGCGACTCCAACCGCAAGATGCTCCAGCGCATCTACGGCATCGCCTTCCCCAAGAAGGACGAGCTGGACGAGTTCCTGGCCAAGCGCGAGGAGGCCCTGAAGCGAGACCACAACAAGCTGGGCCGCGAGCTGGAGTATTTCACCACCGTGGACGTCATCGGCCAGGGCCTGCCCGTCCTGCTGCCCAAGGGCGCCCGCGTCGTCCAGCTGCTCCAGCGCTGGATTGAGGACGAGGAGCAGAAGCGGGGCTATCTGCTGACCAAGACCCCCCTGATGGCCAAGCGGGACCTGTACCGCATCTCCGGCCACTGGGACCACTACCTGGACGGCATGTTCATCCTGGGCGACCCCCACGACGAGACCAAGGAGTGCTTCGCCCTGCGTCCCATGACCTGCCCCTTCCAGTACCAGGTGTTCCTGAACCGCCAGCGCAGCTACCGCGACCTGCCCATGCGTCTGGGCGAGACCTCCACCCTGTTCCGCAACGAGGACTCCGGCGAGATGCACGGCCTGATCCGTGTCCGCCAGTTCACCATCTCCGAGGGCCACCTGATCCTCCGCCCCGACCAGCTGGAAGAGGAGTTCAAGGGCTGCCTGGATCTGGCCAAGTACTGCCTGAGCACTATGGGCCTGCTGGACAAGTGCACCTTCCGCTTCTCCCAGTGGGACCCCGCCAACCCCGGCAACAAGTACGAGGGCACCGCCGAGCAGTGGGAGCTGGCGCAGAAGACCATGGCCACCATTCTGGACGACCTGGGCGTGGACTACGAGATCGGCATTGACGAGGCCGCCTTCTACGGCCCCAAGCTGGACATCCAGTATAAGAACGTCTTCGGCAAGGAGGACACCCTCATCACCATCCAGATTGACATGCTGCTGGCCCAGAAGTTCGGCATGTACTACATTGATGAGAACGGTGAGAAGGCCCTGCCCTATATCATCCACCGTACCTCCATGGGCTGCTACGAGCGCACCCTGGCCTATCTGATCGAGGAGTACGCCGGCGCGCTGCCCACCTGGATGGCCCCCGAGCAGGTCCGCATCCTGCCCGTCACCGACCGGGCCAACGACTACGCCTACGACCTGAAGAAGTCCCTGTTCGCCCAGGGCTACCGCGTGGAAGTGGACGAGCGCAACGAGAAGATCGGCAAGAAGATCCGCGAGGCCCAGCTGGACAAGGTCCCCTACATGCTGGTGGTGGGCGACCGGGACATGGAGGCGGGCACCGTCTCCGTCCGGCACCGCGCCGACGGCGACCTGGGCGCCATGCCCGCCGCCGACTTCGCCGCCCTGCTGAAGGACGTTGTGGATTCCAAGGCTAAGAAGTAAATTCTGTTTTTATCCGCCGGGAGTGCCGCTCTCGGCGGATTTTTTATGCTCCTGGTGAGATACTAAGGCTATGAAAAATAATTAGGAATTATTCTCATTTAGTTCTGGACTTTTTGTTTTCTTTATGATACCCTTGGTACACAAGGAAATTTTTGGCGGCCCCAGAGCCGCCCGGTAAAAGGAGGAGCACCATGAAGGACCCAAAAGCCATGTACGCCCTGAGCTACGGTCTGTTCGTCCTCACCGCCCGTCAGGGAGAGAAGGACAACGGCTGTATCATCAACACCGCCGCCCAGGTGACCACCACCCCCAACCGCATCACCATCACAGTAAACAAGACCAACTACACCCACGACATGGTGCTGGCCACCGGGGCCTTTACCCTGTCCGTCCTGTCGGAGCAGGCGGACTTTCCGCTGATCCAGCGCTTCGGCTTCCAATCCGGCCGGGAAGCGGATAAATTCGCCGGGTTTGAGGCCCACACCGTCCGCGGAGAGGATGGTATCCTCCGGGTAACCCAGGGGACCTGTGCCTGGCTGTCCTGCAAGGTGGTGTCCACCCTGGACCTGGGCACCCACACCCTGTTTTTAGCCGATGTGGTGGACGGCGACCTGCTGTCCAGCGCCCCCAGCGCCACCTACACCTACTACCAAGCCAACATCAAGCCCAAGCCCCAGACCGCCCCCAAAGACAATTCTTCCACAAAAAAGCGCTGGGTGTGCAAAATCTGCGGCTACGTCTACGAAGGAGACTTCCTGCCCGATGACTTCATCTGTCCCCTGTGCAAGCACCCCGCCTCCGACTTTGAGCCTCTGGAATAATTTCTGATAAAAAAGTGCGCCGGACCGCAACTTCCGGCGCGCTTTTGCGTCTGGTAGAGTAGAAGGTCCCTTGCTTTTGGGGCGGGGAGCTTCTAAAATAGAGTTGTGGATTCTTTTCTTGAAAGAAAAGAATCAAAAGAACTTTAACGGCTTCTCATTGGCTGTCTGGCCGATCTTGCCCCAAAGAAAAGCGGAGCTTTTCGCCAAATTTCTTTTTGATACTTTTTCTTTGAAAGAAAAAGTATCCACAACTACCCCGCACAAGAGGAGGCGCGACATGGACGACCAGAAGATCATCGACCTGTACTGGGCCCGGTCCCAGCAGGCCATTTCCGAGAGTGAGACCAAATACGGCACCTACTGCCGCTCCATCGCCCGGGGCATCCTGGACCGGACGGAGGACGCTGAGGAGTGCGTCAACGACACCTGGTTCCGGGCCTGGAACGCCATGCCGCCCCAGCGGCCGGGCATCCTGTCGGCCTTTTTCGGCAAGCTGACCCGGAATCTGTCTCTGGACCGCTGGCGGCGGGAACGGGCGGCCAAACGCGGGGGCAGCCAGGTGGAGGTGGCCCTCCACGAGCTGGAGGACTGCCTCCCCGACCGCCAAGCCCCGGAAGAACACCTTGAGGCTGGCGAGACGGCAGCCCTCATCTCCGCCTTTCTCCGCAGCCAGTCCGAGTTGGACCGGCGGCTCTTCGTCCGGCGGTACTTTTACCTGGAGCCCATCGCTGTCCTGGCACAGCGGTTCCGCCTCACCGAGAGCCAGGTAAAATCCCGGCTCCACCGGACCCGGCAAAAGCTGAAAACCGCTCTGGAAAAGGAGGGGATCGCGGTATGACTTCCGAATACTTACTGGACACCGTTGGCCTGATCGACGATGACCTGATCCAGGACGCCGAGGCGCTGCCCCAGCCAAAGGTCATACCCTGGCGCAGATGGGGGTCCCGGGCGGCCTGCCTGGCCCTGGTGCTGGCTCTGGGCTACGGCGTGACCCATCTGAGCATGAGCAGCAAAAACTGCTCCGGCGCCGCCCCCAGCGCCTCCTGCGCCACGGGAGAGAACAGCGCCGCCGCCGATTCCGCGGCGGGAGGCGCCTCCGAACCCCCGCAAGAGCCGGAGCACTCCTCGAATGCCCCGACCGGTCGGATCTATCTCAGCAGCGGCGAGTACATCCTCAACGGCCAAATCCTGGACACACTGCCCGAGGGCAGCCGGGAGGTAGGCATCCTGGCCGCCCTGTCCCCCGACGCTCCCGAGCCCGCTGCCGACAACGAGGCCCTTGCGGGCTGTGCCCTGTTCGAGGCCCCGGACGGACTTCTCTACATCCAACTACCTGAGGGCGGCTGGGCGGCGGCGGAACTGGTACAGCCTTAAAATCTCAGCAAAAAACGCCCCAACATGTTGTCAGGGCGTTTTTAAAACAAACATTTACTTTTTCTTCTTGCGCTTCTCGAAGAAGCCCATGACGCCGCCCTCCTCGGGGACCTTTTCGCCCATGGCCGCGCCAAAGGTGTGGAGGGCCTCCTTTTGCTCGGCGTTGAGGCTGGTGGGCACCTGGACCTTGACGGTGACGTACTGGTCGCCGCGGCCCCGGCCCCGGAGCTCGGGGATGCCCTTGCCCCGCAGGCGGAAGGTGGTACCGGGCTGAGTACCGGCGGGCAGAGTCCACTTCACCTTGCCGTCGATGGTGGGGATTTCCAGCTCCGCGCCCATGGCGGCCTGGTAGAAGCTCACTGGGTGCTCGTAGAGGACGGTGGTGCCCTCCCGCTGGAACTGGGAATGGGGCTTGATGCGGATACCCACGATCAGGTCGCCGGCGGGGCCGCCGTTCTTGCCGGCGTTGCCCTGACCCCGGAGGGAGACGGCCTGACCGTCGTCGATGCCCGCGGGAATGGTGACCGAGATGCGCTTCTTCCGGCGCACGCTGCCGTTGCCGCCGCAGGATTTGCAGGGGCTGTGGATGATCTTGCCGGTGCCCCGACACTTGGAGCAGGGGGCGGTGGTGGAGAAGGCGAAGCCGCCGCCGCCCCGCTGGATGCGGACCACGCCCGCGCCCCGGCATTCAGGGCAGGTCTCGGCGGTGGTACCGGGCTGACAGCCGGAGCCGTGACAGTCCTGGCACTCCTCGGTGCGGTTCAGGTCCAGCTCCTTCTCACAGCCGAAGGCCGCCTCCTCGAAGGTAACAGTCATCGAGGCCCGCAGGCTCTCGCCCTTCTGGGGGGCGTTGGCCCGCTGCTGGCCGCCGAAGCCGCCACCGCCAAAACCGCCGCCGAAGAAGGACCCAAACAGGTCCCCCAGGTCGATGTCGCCCATATCGAAGCCGCCGCCATAGCCGCCGGCTCCAAAATTGGGGTCCACGCCAGCGTGGCCGAACTGGTCGTATCTGGCCCGCTTATCCTTGTCGGACAGCACCTCGTAGGCCTCGTTGGCCTCCTTGAATTTGGCCTCGGCCTCCTTGTCGCCGGGGTTCATGTCCGGGTGGTATTTTTTCGCCACCTTGCGGTATGCCTTTTTCAACTCGTCATCCGTAGCGCCTTTGCTGACGCCCAGGACCTCGTAATAATCTCGTTTCTGTTCTGCCATATACTCTCACCTCTAAAATGGAGGGAATGAACTCGCAGGCGTATAAAATATGCGCCTCTGCGCTGCGCTCCCTGTGGTCGAAGCGCACAGGGTGCGCCCGCCTGAACGCCCCGAGTGGGACGGAAGAAATTCTCCCGTCCCACTTCAGCAGCGTATCTACATCAAATTATTTCTTGTCGTCATCGTCGACCACTTCGTAGTCGGCGTCCACCACGTCGGGACCAGCGCCAGTGCCGCCCTGAGCCTGACCGCCGGTGAAGCCGGCGCCGCCCATGTCGGGGCCGCCGGGCTGGCCGCCCTGCTGGCCGTACAGCTTCTCGCTGACGGCGTAGAAGGCCTTGGTCAGCTCCTCGGTGGCGTTCTTGATGGCCTGGGTGTCGGTGCCCTTCAAAGTCTCCTTCAGGTGGTTCAGTGCGTTCTCCACAGGGGCCTTGTCGGAAGCAGGGATCTTGTCGCCCATCTCCTCCAGGGTCTTCTCGGTCTGATAGACCATCTGGTCGCCCTGGTTGCGGACGTCAACCTCTTCCTTGCGCTTGGCGTCCTCGGCGGCGAACTGCTCGGCCTCCTTGACGGCCTTGTCGATGTCCTCCTTGGACATGTTGGTGGAGGAGGTGATGGTGATGTGCTGCTCCTTGCCGGTGCCCAGGTCCTTGGCGGACACGTTCACGATGCCGTTGGCGTCGATGTCGAAGGACACCTCGATCTGAGGCACGCCGCGGCGGGCAGGAGCGATGCCGTCCAGGTTGAAGCGGCCCAGAGTCTTGTTGTATTGCGCCATCTCGCGCTCGCCCTGGAGGACGTGGACCTCAACGGAGGTCTGGTTGTCGGCAGCAGTGGTAAAGGTCTGGCTCTTCTTAACGGGGATGGTGGTGTTGCGGTCGATGAGCTTGGTCATCACGCCGCCCATGGTCTCGATGCCCAGGGACAGGGGGGTGACGTCCAGCAGCAGCAGGTCCTTCACGTCGCCGGTGAACACGCCGCCCTGGAGGGCAGCGCCCATGGCCACGCACTCGTCGGGGTTGATGCCCTTGAAGCCTTCCTTGCCGGTGAGCTTCTTGACCATCTCCTGGACGGCGGGGATACGGCTGGAGCCGCCCACCATCAGGACCTTGGAGATGTCGCTGCCGGACAGACCGGCGTCGCCCATGGCCTGGCGCACGGGGCCGGCGGTGGCCTCCACCAGGTGGGCGGTCAGCTGGTCGAACTTAGCCCGGGTCAGGGTCAGGTCCAGATGCTTGGGGCCGGTGGCGTCGGCGGTGATATAGGGCAGGTTGATGTTGGTGGAGGTGACGCCGGACAGCTCGATCTTGGCCTTCTCGGCGGCCTCCTTCAGGCGCTGCATGGCGACCTTGTCGCCGGTCAGGTCCACGCCCTCGGCCTTCTTGAACTCGGCGGCCATCCAGTCCATGACGCACTTGTCGAAGTCGTCGCCGCCCAGGCGGTTGTTGCCGGCGGTGGCCAG
>Ga0129309_1000370_pt1 | contig 36556 bp, 37 predicted proteins | sample L1105metagenome_FD_94439 | JGI IMG/M metagenome (GOLD analysis project Ga0129309, IMG submission 94439) | Ring-tailed lemur group fecal microbial communities from Wisconsin, USA - L1105 metagenome | ecosystem: Host-associated > Mammals > Digestive system > Large intestine > Fecal | place: USA...
ACCACATGGGACACTGGGAATGCTTACGCCTAATGAGGTAGAGGCACTATACTGGGGGCAGAATTATTGATCTGTTCCTGAATATTTTTGCTTTTTTGTGTCTACTTACTTGACTATAGTTCACAGCATAACCTTCATTTAACGGCATACCATCATATAATACTAAAATATCTCCTTCACCAAATCCGCGCATTTGTATTCCGTTGGCAACATCAGACATACCACCAGCTCTTCCATCATAAATACCAGGTAAAGTTTTAATAGCATCTGAAATAGTTAAAATATTTTTCTCTTCAATATCTTTTGCAGTTATTACATGAACACTTGCAGGTACTTTCAATAATTCTTCACTAGTTCTAGTAGCCGTAACGACCATAGTATCTAAGCTAAATTCGCCAATATTTTCCTCTTCTGCATACGCTGCTGTACCCCCCCAAAGTACAGAACCACATATTAAAGCTGTCATTAAGGCACTTTTATTAAGCACACTTTTCACTTTTAACACCTCTAACTTTCCTGCCTACATGGCATCTCAAAAATAAAATAAAGTATAAATTTTGTTTTTACTACAATCAGATTAAATTCCTAATTTGCACTTTATTCTTTATATGATATAATAGTATGTATAGCAGCTAGACAGTCAAGAGGGAGATTATAAAATAATGAAAAAATCTTTAGATAATTACTTTACTACCGGAGAATTAGCGAAAGCCTGCCACATATTGCGCAAAACCTTACTTTTTTACGACAAGCTTGGTTTAATACAACCGGAAGTTATTTTAGATAACGGCTACCGCTATTACAAGCGAGCCCAATTATTTTTACTGGAATTAGTTGTTACATTGAGGAACCTTGATATTCCGCTTACCCGTATACAAGCTTATTTAGCTAATCGTTCACCTGCCACATACCAACGGCTGTTAAAAGAGCAACAAGAACACATTCAGCAGGAAATTAAACGTTTGGAACAGCTCAACGAAAACTTAAATACTTATATTCAAGATCTTGATAAACAAAATAATTTATCTTATGGCATTATTCAAGCAGTACAATATCCTGAGCAATATCTTTTTGTTACTAACGGCTGTAAACAAAACGAATCCTTTAAAGAGCGCTCCCTGCACGCTGCTAGACTGTTTCTCCTACTGCGCGATAAACTGCCGTTCAAGCAGCATGTTTTTGGCTATATTGTTAACGAGCAGGCTTTATATGATACAAAAAAATATCGTGCCGAAGAGTATTTTTACCCATTACAGCAGCCATTTTCTAACATTCCCTATCGTGTACGACCTGCCGGTACATATTTAACCTTATATTTTCAAGGCGTTTATATGCATAACAGTGCAATCTATCTTAGTCAAATGGGAGAATATTGTCAAAAAAACAATATTACTACTATATCTGATATTTATGTTACCAGCCTGCTGAACTATTGGACAACGACCAATACTGAAGAATATGTTTATAAACTAGAAGTAAGAATAAAATAAAAAATTCTGAGATTTGCTCTATGTTATCAGAGTAAATCTCAGAATTTTTTTTTACACTTTTTCTTACAGCAGTTCTAAGTAAAGCCTGCTTATCTTCTTAAATCAAAACGAATGCCTTGGGTAACATAACAGCGAGCTTTTTGTCCAAACTTATCCTTAGCCGGACTAAACCGCCATTTATACACAGCGTTAACTGCAGCTTCGTCTAACTCTCCATTACCGGAAGAACCTACAACAAAAGCTTCTTCAACTCTGCCGTCAGAGCCTACCAGCATTTTTACGGCCACAACGCCTTCTATTCCTTGGTTACGTGCCGCACTGGGATATTTAGGCTGAACAGAAGAAACTACTCTTGGCGGAGTCACGGGCACACCGTGTCCGCTGCCTTGACCAACTCCGTCACCGGAACCGCCGCCACTGCCACTACCGCTGCCTCCGGAACCATCACCGACTGCCATACTGTTAGACGGCCCGGCTGCACGATTAGGGCTAGGATTGTGAGCTTTTTTCACCGGCTTTTTAGTTACAACTTTTTTTGTTTCCGGCTTGAGTTTTTTATCAATAATATCGTCAATACTGCGGATAATACTCTTTTCTTCCTGCTGTTCCTCAATAACTTCTTCAGGAGCGCCGCCTCCGCCAAATAAGGCTACCTCTAAAATCTGCGGTGGCCTAGTGACAAAACGGTAACCGAAAAGGCCGATTACAATGGCTGCTGCTACATGTATCGCAATAGCTGCGCCAAAAGCTGTTGTACAACGCTTTTCATCATCTTTCATCAGCCGTCACCCACATCCGTAGCAAGGCCAAAGCGAGTTACACCTGCCCCTTTAAGCTTATCCATTAAAGTAACAACCAAACGATATTCTGCTTCTCCTTCACAGCGGATAATTACAGAAAAGCTTGAATCGCGCTTACTTTCCACAGCTGCATTAGCGACAAGCTGTTCCATATTGGTCTGAGTGTCGTCAAGATAAACGCTTCCATCCTTTTTAATAGTAACATTAAAATTACTTTTACTGACGGTTTCCGAATTTCTTGCAACGGGCAAACGGATGGGCATGGTTTTTATTTCGCTCATATACATAGTACTAATAATAAAGAACACAAGCAGCAAAAAAATCATGTCAATCATGGGACTAAGCATGATCTCCGGCGCTTTCATTTCTCTTCTGTGATGTCTACGCATAGATCCCACCGTCCCTTACTTTTGCATTTTATTGTACATACTATTTTTAGCAGCTACAATATCTGTCAAAGTACTTGCCAATTCATATAAATTTAAAGTTTCTGTTTTAATTTTACCGGAAAGATAGGCATGGATACACATACCCATAATAGCAATGCACAAGCCAAAAACAGTCGTTATCAACGCTTCACCAATACCGGAGGTTACAGCCATAGGATTTTGAGTTCTTTCGTTAAGTGCATTAAAAGAAGAAATCATGCCTGTAATAGTTCCCAGCAAACCCAGCATTGGAGCCAGGCCAATAATTACGCTGAGGTAATTTAATTTATCTTCCAAGCTGTCTATAATGCGATCTGCCTTAGCATAAATAATAGATTCCAAGCGAGACCCCAAATCATCTTCAATACATAACACATCACAAGCCATTTTAGCGCCTTCGCCCTTTGTATCATGTGCATAATCATGAGCGGCAACTATATTAAAATCATTCATCATACGGCAAAATTTAACCGTAAAATCTGTACCTGTAATAGCTTTTTTAAAAAACATGTAGCGCTCTATACCTATAGCCAAAGCAGCTATAGAACACAGCAGCAGCGGCCACATGCAAGGTCCGCCCTTAATAAAATAATCAATTGCTCCAGTAAAAACACCCATGCTTGTACCTTCTTTCATGTTATCTAATACAGATAATATCTTTTTAGAAAATTATCCGAACTTCTTTATTAGCTTATTGATAAGAATTTTCAATAACTAATATACACATTATACAACAAGAATGTTTTTGAGTCAACAATCGAGTTTTTATCACTCCATTAAAAAATTTTCTTGAACGCTGCTTCTGCATATGCCTGCACTAAAGCATCAAACTGCTTATATTTTAGCAGCAGCTCTTTGCCTTCCGGCGTTAATTCTGTACTGCCGCCATGAGTGCCGCCGCTGGAGCTTTTTAATAGAGGAAAGCCTAAATCATTTTCAGCCCGGTGCAGAATTTTCCAAGCTTTACTTGATGACATACCCATGCTTTGATATGCCGCTCTTAAAGAACCATGCTGCTCTACAAGCTGCAAAATTTGAGCAATACCCTTGCCAAAAGCAATTTCTTCATTATAAAGCCGCACCTTAACGTGGTAATGCGCAGGCGGTTGATACACCATTTTTTACCACCCCTTGCCAAAACCGCAGTCAGGATAGGTACAAACAGGGCAGTTCAGGCACAAGCCGCCCTCGCCCAGCGCAACCAGCTCTGCTGCCGTAACTGCATCGCAAGCCAAAACACGGGGCAAAACCAAGTCAAAAATAGTGCGTTTAGCGTACATAACACAGCCCGGCAGCCCCATAACAGGCACTCTTTTAGCCCCATAATAAGCTAAAAGGAACATTGCTCCCGGCAGTACCGGTGCGCCGTAGGAAATAATTTCTGCTCCCGTATTTTTTATTGCCAATGGTGTACGGTCGTCCGGGTCAACACTCATACCGCCGGTGCAGCAGACAACCTCTGCTCCCTTTTCTTCTACGGCATATTTAATCGCTTCGGTTACGGCTTTAGGTTCGTCGCTTAAAACCTGCTTATAAACAACATTCACGCCGTATTCCGCCAATTTTTCTTCAATTACCGGAGTAAACGTATCTTTAATTCTCCCTGTAAAGACCTCGCTGCCGGTAGCAATAACGGCGGCCTTTTTCAATTTGTAGGGCAAAAGCTGCAGTAAAGGGACGTCACCGCACATTTTTTGAACGGCCTGCATTTTTTCTTTTTCAATGACCAGGGGAATTATTCTGGTACCGCCCAATTTATCTCCCTTATGCACCGGCGTATTGCCGTGACGGGTAGCGATCATCATCTGTCCGAAGCCATTAACCATTTTTAAACGCTTGCTGTCTACTTTAAATAAGCCGTCACAGTCAGCCGATAACTCTATCTTACCTTCCTTGACAGGAGATTCCAGCATATTCTTATTTTTGCACAAATCGCATAATATTCTTGCCGCGTCATTTTCGTGCAGCATATTTTCGTCGGCTTCCCACACATAAAGATGCTCTTTGCCGATAGAAAGCAGCACCGGAATATCCTCTGCCTGCACAATATGACCTTTGCGGAAAACCGCATCCTTAGTCACGCCTTTGATTATTTGCGTCAAATCATGACACAGTACGCTGCCTACTGCATCAACTGTTTTAATCAGCTTCATAGAACCTCCTTTATTTCACTCTGGCAAAACCATAATTTTCAAAAATCTGCATAGCTTCATTGGTCTGCAAAAAGTTAGCCAATTCTTTAGCTGCCACAGCCTGCGTAGCTTGTTTCAAAATACCGATAGGATATATAACCGGCTTCTTCAAAGAACCGGCAGGAGCTTCCGCAATAATTTTTACCTTATCCTTGATTAAGGCTGCATCAGTTGCATAAACCAAGCCTGCATCTGCACTGCCCTCGCCCACCCAATTAAGTACCTGCGTCACATTGGTGCCAAGGCTGGCTTTAGCCTGCACCTGCTCCCAAATACCCAAACTGGTTAATGCTTCTTTAGCATATTGACCTGCAGGTACACTGGCAGGATCGCCGACAGCAGGATGCTTAGCTTTTGCTAAATCAGCAAAGTTCTTAATAGAACCGTCGTTTTTAGCAGGCACAATTAATACTAGCTTATTTTGTAATAATGGTTTAATAGATTCGCTGTCCATATAACCTTTTTTATCCAAGGCCTGCATCTGCTTATTAGCAGCCGAAATAAAGATATCAACGTTCAAACCATTTTCAATCTGTGATTGCAGCTTGCCGCTGGCATCATAAACGCCTTGGATTTTGATTTCCGGATGCTTTTTATTAAACATAGGAATAAGCTGCTGTTCAAAAACCTTTTCTAAGCTGGCAGCAGCTGCTGCGTGTACTGTAACTGTTTTATCCGCATGCTCCTGCTTACCGCCGCATCCCAGCATAACTAACGCCATTAAAGAAATCACTAAACATAAAAATTTTCTCATTTTTAACTCTCCTGCTGTTTTTTTACCCGATATTGATAAACATTTAAGCCAATGACTACTGTAAAACAAATAGCCGTTATTACTAAAACATAGACAGCAGCACTGTCCCAATCGCCTGCCGCCACCGCCGAATAAACTGCCAAAGGCAGGGTACGCGTCTTGCCGGCAATATTGCCTGCCAGCATAGCCGTAGCGCCAAATTCGCCTAAGCCGCGGGCAAAAGCTAAAAGTCCCCCGGCGATAATGCCCGGCAAAGCGTTGGGCAGATGAATACGCCAAAATACCCGCCACTCCGTCATGCCAAGAGAACGCGCCGCTTCCAAAATACCCTTATCTACCTGCGCCAAAGCGCCGCGGGCAGAACGGTACATCAGCGGAAACGCAATGACTGCCGCCGCCAAAACCGTCGCAATCCAGCTAAAGGCTATCTGTATGCCAAAATATTCCAAAAAAAATTTGCCGATAAGCCTGTTATTGCCAAAGAAAACTAATAAGAAAAAGCCTGCAACCGTGGGCGGCAGTACCATGGGTAAAGTAAAAAGGCCGTCGATAAAAATTTTAACGTTTTCGCTGCGCAAGCGCTCTACCCGCCAGGCGGATAACACCCCTAAGAAAAATACAATGACAATGGTAACAGCCGCAGTCTGTAAGCTTATCCATAAAGGCGACAAATCGACAGCCACAATCATTGTCTGCAACACTCCCCGTCAGTTCCTTTAGCCAAACGTATGCCGTGCTCTAATGCCGGTAAAACTATATCTAAAGCTTCCTCCACAGCTTTTTTGCTTCCGGGAAGATTAACAATCAAGGTTTTGTTGCGCAGTACGGCAGCACCGCGGCTCAGCATGGCTCTTTTGGTAATCTGCATGGAGCCTGCGCGAATAGCTTCCGCAATACCGGGAACTAAACGTGTTGCCACGGCCATAGTTGCTTCCGGAGTTACATCCCGCGGCGACATTCCTGTGCCGCCGGTGGTAATTATTAAATCAACCTGCCTGCTGTCGGCCAAACGCTTCAGTTCTCTTTCTATTTTTCCCTGCACATCAGGCAGCAATACCTGTTCTGCAATTTCATAACCAAAATCCGATAACAACTTTACCGCTGCCGGACCGCTGGTATCTATTCTTGTACCTGCCGCGCCCTTGTCCGAAAGCGTCATGACGGCAGCACGCAAAGGCGCGTCAGCGGGCGGCAGCTGCACAGTCATTTCCATACCGGCATGTAATACGCCCTCCTGTTCCACTGTGGCAAAAACTCCCTCGCGCGGCATAATGCAGTCCCCCACGCGCTTAAAAATTTGGCAGTGGCTGTGACATTCCTTGCCGATCTGCGTTATTTTTAATACCGCGTCCCCTGCAAAAAGCAGCGTTCCTACGGGCAGCTTGGGAAAATCTATGCCGGCGACTAAAATATTTTCGCCAAAAGCGCCTATAGCAGCGTTGCCGCCTCTGGCATTAAATTCTTCTACCTTTTCATATGAAAGCAGGCTCACCTGGCGGTGCCAGTTTCCTCCGTGAGCGTCGTTTTCTAAGCCGAAATTTTTAATCAGCCTAACTTGCGCTGTCTCATGCTTTTCTGTACCTCGCGCTTCGCTGATGCACACAGCCTTAATAATGCCTTTAATCTGCGTCACTAGCTGCACCTCCCTGCCAAATAAAGTCCCCGCTTTTGCCGCCGCTTTTACTTACTAAATGCACGTCGGTTATCACCATACCTTTGTCTACAGCCTTACACATATCGTAAATAGTCAAGAGGGTAATCTGCACACCTGTCAGCGCTTCCATTTCCACGCCTGTTTTGCCGTCGGTTTTCACTAAGCAATTTGCTTCCACGGCATACTGATCTCCCTTTGCACTAAGCGCAAAATCAACTGTGCATTTTGTCAGCGGCAAGGGATGGCACAGAGGAATCAATTCGCTGGTTTTTTTTGCAGCCATGATGCCCGCAATACGCGCTACGCCCAAAACATCGCCTTTGGCAATTTGCTGCTGCTTTATTTTAGTAAAAATTTCTTTACTGACGATAATTTTTCCCGCAGCCGTCGCAGTCCGTGCCGTAATGTTTTTTTGCGAAACGTCTACCATTACTGCATTTCCAGCCTCATCAAAATGAGTAAAATCATGCATTTTTATCACTTCCTTTTATCCGCCAATCTCATTCATGGCAAAACCGCCTGGACGCTTGTCAAAGGTATGTCCCAAAGGTTTCGCCAAAATTGCCTGCTCTAAAGCCTGCGTTAATTCACCGTCATCTGCTCCTTGCCGCAAAAGCTCCCACAAATCACACACAGGCGGACTGTATAAACAGTTTTTCAGCTGTCCCGTACTTGTCAGCCGGATGCGATTGCATTTTGCGCAGAATTTCGCATGAATTGGCTCAATAAAGCCAATCACAGACTGCTTGCCATGCAAATTATCCTGTGCCAAATAATATTGCGCAGGGCCGTTGCCGTATTTATGCTGTGTTACTTTTAGGCTATAACCGGCGTCCTGCAAAATTTTCCTGATTTCCGCTCCGGTAAAGCTCATGCAGCCGCTGTTGCAATTTAAAGGCATTAGCTCAATAAAGCGCAGCGGTATTTGTAAAGCTCCGGCATAGTTTAGCAAATCCACAAAATAATTTTTTTGTGATATTGCAGAAGCATTAGCTGAATTTTTTAACGGCACACAGTTCAATTTACACTTAATACCTGCCTGCACCGCAGAAGCTATACTGCTAAGCACTTGTTCTAGTCTGCCGCCGGTCAGGTTTTGGTAGCAATTTTCGTCAAGAGTATCTAGGCTGATATTAATGCCGTCAATGTTTGCCTGCTTTAAATCCGGTATATGTTGTTCTAAAAAAGTACCATTAGTAGTCAGAGTCACCTGCTCTACCTTAGGTAATGCTTTTAATTTAGCAATAAAATCAACTACACCTTTACGCAGCAAGGGCTCGCCGCCGGTAATTTTAAAGCGTGTTATACCAAGGTTTACAGCACATTTTGCTATCCGCAGAATTTCTTCATAGCGCAAAATCCTTTCATGCCGCACATGTTCCGCCACCTCCGGCCGACAATACCTGCAATGCAGATTACAGCGGTCGGTTACGGATATGCGCATATAATTTATTTCCCGCTGAAAATTATCAATCATAACTTTCCTGCCAACTCCATAGAAAATTTTATTCAAGCTAGTATTGGTATTTATCTTGAAATGCGTTTATCTCACTTAAGAACAACGCTTGCTAAAGAAACGCGGAAGCAACATACTTCCGCAATTTCTCTTGCAAAATAATCTGTTTATTACTATTCGTCTTCTTCGCCCAAAGCAATTTTTTCCGGCGTAATAGGCAAAGTGTAGAAACGTTTGCCCGTCGCCTGATAAACAGCATCTGCAATGGCCGGAGCAGGCGTATTTATTACTAATTCGCCTACGGACTTTGCACCATAAGGACCGCTTTTTTCATAGCTGCAGGCGAAATCTACATGAATATGACCAATATCCTGACGTGTAGGAATTTTATATTGCATCAAAGAATTTTCGTAAACACGACCGTCAGGGCTATATGTTACGTTTTCCATCAAACTCATGCCAATACCCTGCAAAATACCGCCTTCCGTCTGTACCTTTGCCAAATGCGGGTTGATAGGCGTTCCGCAATCCACGGACGCATAATAATTTACTACTTCCGTTTCGCCTGTCAGCAAATCTGTTTCCAGCTCGGCTACGCCTGCCATAAACGGCGGCGGACTTAGCAAGCTGCCCATCTCCACTGTTTCCTGCAAGGCAATATTATTAAAACATTGGGAAGCAACGGCAATATCCGCCAACGAAATGGCCTTGTCATTTACGGTGCTGCGGACAAATTTACCGTCAAAAATAACATCTTCAACGGCACATTCCAGCTTTTTAGCGCCTAACTCGCAAATTTTAGCACGAATTTTTTTCGCGCAGGCGGTAACGGCGTTGCCGGTAATATAGGTTGTGCTGGAAGCATAAGAGCCGGAATCGTAAGGGGAAGCGTCCGTATCGGCGCCAAAAACCTGAATCTGCGCAAAATCACATTCCAAAACTTCGGCAGCCATTTGAGCTAAAATTGTATCGCAGCCGGTTCCCATATCGGCAGCGCCAATCAGCAGCGTATAAGAACCGTCGTCATTAACCTTAATTGTTGCGCCGCCCACATCACAATAAGGAATGGACGAACCCTGCATGGCAATGGCAACGCCCATGGAGCGAACCTTGCCGTTGGGCATGTGGCGCACAGGGAATTTTTCGTTCCAACCGCTCATTTCACGTACCTGCGCCAAGCATTTATCCAGCGCGCAGCTGGTATTGGGAGCTCCGTAATATGCAGGCATAATATCACCCTCGTGAGTAATATTCATTTCGCGCAGGGTAATCGGATCAATTTTCAGCTTAGCTGCCAGCTCGTTGACGGCACTTTCCACAGCAAAAATTCCTTGAGGCGCGCCGTAACCGCGATAAGCTCCTGCCGCCTGTAAATTGGTATACACAACATCAAAACCAAAGCGAAAAGCCTCCGTGCGATACAAAGGAATGGATTTGTGTCCGGACAGACCAACTGTAGTCGGACCGTGCTCTCCATAGGCTCCAGTATTGGACAAGGTATACACATCAATGGCGCGAATCTTGCCTTCTTTAGTTGCGCCTAAGCGTACCTTGACTTCCATTTCGTGGCGCGGACTGGCGGCAATATGACATTCATGGCGGCTGAAAACTATTTTAGACGGCTTTTTCAGCTTCCAAGTTACAAAAGCAGGATACATTTCGCTGACGCAGCTCTGCTTAGCGCCGAAACCGCCGCCTATACGCGGTTTGGTCACTCTGACCTGCGTTTTGGGAATATGCAGCGCGTTGGCAATAATTCGGCGAGCATGGAAAACTATCTGCGTGGAGCTGACTACATGCAAACGTCCGTAGGTATCAATAGTACAAAAAGTGCAGAACGGCTCCATCATATTCTGCTGTACAGCTTTAACTCTGTATGTTCTATCGATAACTACATCGCAGTCTGCCAATATGCCGTCCACATCGCCGTCGCTGATAACTTCGGAAGCGCATAGATTACGCTTATTATCAGCGCCCACGGGACATAATGCTTCCCAAGTTTTTTCGGGATGCACTAAAATTGGATTATCCAAAGCGGTATGAAAATCCAGCACAGCATCCAAAACTTGATATTTAACTTTGATTAAGGATAAAGCTTTGTCGACTGCCTTTTCCGTTCTGCCGGCAACAATTGCCACTACATCGCCCACAAAACGCACATGCCTGTCCAACAAAAGGCGGTCATAAGGACTTGGTTCGGGATAGGTCTGCCCGGCGTAAGTGCAGCGCTTGCCCTCTTGGTCAACATCTTCATAAGTAAAAATTGCTTCGACATCGGGAACTTTAGCTGCTACGGCAGTATTGATGCTTTCGATAATCGCGTTGGCATACGGCGAACGCAGCAGCTTCACGATTAAACAATCTTTAGGCGCTAAATCGTCAGTGTAAACAGGCTTACCGGTTACCAGCTGCATAGCGTCTTTTTTTCTCAAGGGCTGATTAACGATTTTCATTTACTTACGCCTCCTTCCCTTGAGCTTTTTTCCAAGCAATAAAATTCTTGATGCCCCGCAGTTGGCCTTCATAACCGGAGCAGCGGCAGAGATTGCCCGCCAGATATTCTTTGATTTCCTCCTCGCTTGGCTCAGGATTTTCTCTAAAAAGCGCTAAAGCGTTCATAATCATGCCGGGATTGCAAAAGCCGCACTGCTCCGCACCTTGGTCGGCAATAAACGCGCCAAATTCAGCGGCTTCCTTTTGCAGTCCTTCCATAGTTGTTACCTTACGTCCGTCGGCACGGGCAGCCAAAACGGAACAGGAAAGCACCGGCTTATCATCTAAAAAAACAGTGCACAAACCGCAGTTTGAGGTATCGCAGCCTCTTTTCACACTGTAACAGCCTTCATTACGCACAAAATCCAGCAGCACCATATCAGCTTCTACACTGCGGGTAATTTTTCTGCCATTTAAAGTCAATGTAATTTCCATTAGGCGTTACCTCCCAATGCTAAAATAGTTCTCGCCGCCAGCACCTTTATCAAATGGGTGCGGTATTTAGCGCTGCCGCGGTTATTGCTCTCCGTCGGCAAAAGCTCAGCGGCGTATTCTGCAAAAGCCTTGGCCTTTTCTTCCGTAATCGGCAGAGATAAAATCTGCTGCTCATCTTTAACTAACGCTGCTTTAGCTGGTCTTGCACCAACTGCAATCTGTACGCCTGCTTCCGTTAATGCAGCCGAGCAGGTCAGCACCGGAAAATCTGTTTTGGCAATATGCACGGACTCATAGCGGCAAGTCAGCTTTTGCTTAGGCACTATCACATGCACCAAAATATCACGGTCATATTTCATCTTTGCAAATTCGCTGATGGGAATAGTGCCGCCTTTATATAACTCAACTTTGGCATCTAAAGCCATTAAAATCGTCAGCACGTCACTAAAGCCAAAGCGTCCGAAAACACTGCCGCCCACAGTAGCTAAATTGCGGAACTGTACGCCGACAATATGGCGCAAAGCTTCCTTCATAGCGCCGTTGGTATAAGCGGCGATGCCTGCGTGCAGCTCCAACTGGTGCAGTGTGACCATGGCACCGATACGAAATTCCGTTTCTGTTTCTTCAATTTTGTCCAAGCCTAAAGCGGACAAGTCAATCATGGTTGCTACGTTGCCCTTGCTCAAGCGCAGCCACAGCATACCGCCCATTACTCTGTTGACGCGCTTTTGATTAAGCTGCCAAGCCTCCTCCAGCGTTGCAGCCTTTTTAATTTCACGGATAGTAAGCATAAAAAGCCCTCCAATTATGCATTTTACTCACAATTATTCATTATCATTTTATCATAAAAAGTCACAACTTAAAAGGATTTGCTCGCTGCTTGTAGAAATATATAGCATGACTTAGCAAAACAATTTTTGATTTCCTTTTTGCGCCGCGTAAAATTGCGGCAGGAGAAAATATTATGCCCACCACCTATCCTATCGGCTGCATTATCATGGCCTCCGGCCATTCCCAGCGTTTCGGCAGCAATAAGCTGCTGGAAAATTTTCAGGGACAGCCTCTGCTTCAATATATTTTAAACAGCACCGACAATTTTTTTGTTGAGCGTGTAGTCGTTACCCGCTACCAAAAAATCGCTGCGCTCTGCCATGCGCAAAATATTCCCTGCCTGCTGCATAACAAACCCTATCTCAATGATACGATACGTTTAGGCTTGGCATATTTACAAGCAAAAAATTTGTTAGGCTATACTTTTTGCACCGGCGACCAGCCTTTTCTTCGGCAAGAAAGCATTGGTAACTTATGCGCCAGCTTCATCAATGCACCGCAAACTATTCAGCGCCTGGCCTACGGCAATTCGCCGGGCAATCCCATAATTTTCCCCGCAGATTTAGCAGCGGAACTGCAAAATTTACCTCAAGACAGCGGCGGCGTTTTTTTAGCAAAAAAATATCCTGAACGAGTACGCTTGGTACAGGTTCAGGATAAGTATGAGCTTTTTGATATTGATACCGTGCGCGATTTGCGCCAATGCCTTAATCTTGCGGCAGCACGATGTTCAAAATAATTGCTACCAAGGCTGCGGGAACGATACCGGAGCCGCCGAAAATCAATTTCACAGCAGCAGGAGCGTGAGCCAAAATTCCTGGGTTTGCGCCCATGCCGTAACCAACGCCGAGAGCAACTGCCACAATGGTCAGATTGCGCGGCGTTAATTTTTCTTTAGTGATAAGCTGAATGCCGCTGACAACAATGCTGGAGAACATCATTACGGCAGCGCCGCCCAAAACGGATTGGGGCATAATGGAAACAAGAGCGCCCAATTTGGGAATTAAGCCGCAGAGAATCAAAAATACGCCGCCGGTTGCCAAAGCAAATCTGTTGACAACTTTGGTCATGGCAACCAAGCCTACGTTTTGACTGAAGGAAGTGTTGGGCAAAACGCCGAACAGCGCCGCAAAGCTGGAGCCGATACCGTCGCAGATAACGCCGCCGGACAATTCTTTATCAGTAGCCTCGCGATTTAAGCCGCCTTCCATAACGCCGGAAATATCGCCAACAGTTTCTACTGCCGTAACAATAAACATAATGCCTACGGGAATAATAGCGCGCATATCAAAAACAATATCCACGGGCATAAACTCCGGTACTGCGAACCAACCGGCCTGCGCAACCTTGTCCCAATTCAAAACCCAGGATTTGGTAAATTCCACACCCTTAGCTGTAACACCGGTAGTCGGCAGCGTCAAACCCATCACAAAGGCAGCCGCATAACCGGCAATAATGCCCAGCAAAATAGAAGAAGAGCTCAAAAAGCCTTTCGTACCATGCTTAAAAAATAAAATTACTACTAAAACAAAAAGGCCCAAGCCTAAATTTTCTGCAGAACCAAAATCATTGGTTTTAAATCCACCGCCAAAAGAATTAATGCCAACTGCAATCAACGATAAACCTATTGACAGTACAACCGTTCCTGTTACTACAGCCGGAAAGAAGCGACGCAAAGGTTTAAGGAAAAATCCCAAAATACCCTCAAAAATACCGCCGATAATAGACGCGCCCATAATAGCGCCGTATGCTGCAATACCACTTCCCATAGTTGCTACAACACTGCTGAAAACACCGATAAAGCCAGAGCTGGTACCCATAATAATAGGCACCTTGCCACCGCAGGGACCGATACTGTACAACTGTACTAAGGTTACAATACCGGCAATAATCATAGCATTTTGCAGCAAGCTAATCTGTAAATCAACAAAATCCTTACCACCCATAATGCCGCAAGCACCGCCGATAATCAAAAGTGGTGTCAAATTGCCTACGAACATTGCCAAAACATGCTGTAAGCCTAAAGGAATCGCCTGTCCCAAAGGCATTTTGCCTTCAAAACTATATGCTTCCTTGGAAAGATTGACAAATTTTGACATATAAACAACCTCCAAAAATTTCTGATAGTCTTTATTTTAGCGTATGTCCCCTTCATCTGTAAAGATTTTTACGCGCAAAAAGTGAAGATTTTAAGCAAAAGTATTTTTAACGTTCATATTCTATTTTTATCTTTCCGGTTAAGCTTTTGCAGCTCGTACTTGAATAAGCTGTGCTGCAATAGAAACGGCTATCTCAGCAGGAGTTTCGCTGCCAATCTGCAGCCCGATAGGCGTGGTAATTCTCATCAGCTGCTCATCCGTATAACCTTCTGCAAGCAGTGCCTGCCGCGCCATTTTCGCTTTATTTTTGCTGCCCATAATGCCAATATAGCCTACGGCAGTATGAAGCAAAAACCGCTCGCAGTTTGCGTCATGCTCGTGCCCACGCGTCATGACCACAGCATAATCATTTTCTTGCAGCTCACAAGCCTCCTGCAAGCGGCAAAAATCCACCTGCTTAACAAATTCCGCCATAGGAAATACAGCAGCGTCAGCAAATTCTGCACGATCATCAAAAACCGCACAGCAAAAGCCTAAATGACACAAAAGCGGCACCAGCTCCCTAGCAACATGGCCGGCACCAAAAACGTATACCATTCCGTCATAACATTGCTGCTCCACATAATATTTTTTACCGTTTAACGTCGCTAATCCGCGCCTTCCCTTAATTGGCAAAGAGTTTTTAATTACAATTTCGCCCTCCCCTAATGGCAGCAGCAGCCACCAAGGCTTATTTTCTGCCAGTTTTGCTAAAATTCTTTCTGCTAAAGTAATTGTCTCAGAGCCGTCCAAATAGCAAAACTGCAAGCTGCAGGAACCGCCGCAGGCCATTCCGGCAGCAGGCGATAAATCGTAAGCTTTAAGAAAGCTTTTCCGCGTGCCGCAAGCCAAATTTTTCTGCGCTTCGCAAATTGCGGCGTACTCCATACTGCCGCCGCCGATAGTGCCGCAAACCAAGCCTTGCTTATTCACCAGCATGTACGCTCCTCTGCCGCGGGGCGTAGAGCCTTCGCTTTCAATTAAGGCAACCAAACAACAAGCATTTTTCTCCGTTGCCTGTATTTTTATTTGTTCAACTAATTTTTTCATAACGCACTTTAATTTTCCTTTTGCATAGCGTACTGGCATACCAGTTCCAGCACGCTGCCCGCAATACATCTTGCCTTATCGGAAATCGTAAAACAGTTGGCAAGCTCCTCCCGGCGCGGGTCAATATCGGCAATTTTAAAACCTTTAGTAACATAAAATCCTTCACGAATCATGCCGCGAATAATTCCACTCAAAGTTGCGGCAACAGGCGTGACCTTGCCTGCCGCATCAGTTATTTCGGCAATCAGCTGTCCTTTTTCTACGATACTGCCAATATCCTGCACAATATGCAGTCTGCCCTCCGCTTCGGCGTGCAGCACTCTTTCCTTGCCAAAACCGGCAATAATTCCAGGCACACCACTATTAGGAGCAGCGCTGCCTTTTTTAATTATGCGTCCTAAATTATGGCCGCGTTTAGTTTCTACCACAGCATGGACATCTTCTCCTGCGGTGAAACCGGGGCCCAGCGCAATGGTCAAAGGCGCCATAGCCATATTAGTACCAAGATTTTTCTTAGCGATAATAGCGTCTACTACCACATCCGGCGATAAAACTTTTACGCAGGCAGCAGCTTCATCTACTAAAACCGGCACCTGCCCCTGCTGCCATACGGACACAGCTTCGCTCAAAGTATTTATGCGCACGCCCGTCATATTCTCCACAGTTACCTTACCACTATAAACTGCCTCGCACAAAGCAACCTGCCGTCTGATTGCAGCAGGCTGTACACATTCTAAAACCAAAGGCGTAAAGCCTGCGCTCCACAGGCGGTGAATAACACCTGTTGCCAAATCACCGCCGCCGCGGACAATAATTCGTAAATTATGCATAAATTGTTCACCTCTTACCGCGAAGCCATATTTTTTCTTTGGCTATGCCATGTTCCAGCAATATATCTTGCAAGGCTTGTACACGTGCTTTTTCAGCTACATCACATTTATTTAAAGCCACGTAAAAATCTCTGGCGCAGACATTTTTTCTGCTGCCTTGCTCGCTTAGAATTAACTTCGCCAATTTATTTTCGTCCAGCAAAAAATTACATTCACTAGCAAAAATATGCTTAGCTAACTGCCAGCGAAAGCAGGCTTCCCCTATGGTTTTTCCCAAAGCGTCCATGCCAACTACGGCAATTACAATATCACTTGCAGCCAGCAGCACCGGCTCATGGTCAGCAGGAACCTTGCAGGGCATTTGCTTGGCGCCATCTGCTTCTGCCAACACAATATCGCTAGCAGCCAAAGTATGCTCCAACAAAAAAGCAGAAGGCGCTGTTAATTTATTCGTCCCCTGCTCCAAATTTCCAATAACAGCATATGTGCCCTGCTGCCACAAGGCTTCCATTTGCTGAACACTTCTTGCCAAACTATTTTCTTTCGGCTTCCAAATATGCGTAGTAGTCATAACTACGGTTTTTCTGCCTTGGGCAGCAAAAAACTGCGCCAGCTCGTACATAATAGTAGTTTTTCCGCCGCCGCCTACAAGAGAAATGATATGCTTTTTTTCATCTTTTACAAAACTCCAAGGACAGGAATACATATCAAACTCCCAAGATTATTGTATGAATGTTTTACTTAATTTTTTCACTAAAAATATCAGCGCGTTATAAATTTTGCAGCCTGTTTTTAAGCTGCCATGCCAGTAATGTGCCGATTATTCCCGTAAGCACCTGCGGTACGCTCATGGCAAAAATAATAGTGCTACACAAAACCGGATTATGTATCTCTAAAAACCATAACACTAGCCAAGCGGCAGCCAGCATTACTACACCTTTGCACAAGGGCGGCACCAGCAGCTCTAAGAATTTTTTACTAGCAAAAATAAAATTTGTCAAAACAAAAAGTATATTTCCCAGCCAAACCACGGGGATTAACAACGGCAAAGCCAGCTGACCTTGAGCGTAGGCTGTCAGAGGCAGCAGAATACCTAAAAGTATCGCCGCCGTTCTTCCGTTCAGCTTCAAGGTCAGTACCAGCATCATATGCACTAAAGAACCAATGAAGAAGGTGCTTACAGGCAGTGGCAGCGGAATCAACAGCCGCAGACTCTGAAAAGCCAGCGCTAAAGCTATCAACAATGCCCCTCGTACCATGTTTCTGTGCTTCATTATTTAGCAGGACATTCCTTAACAACAAATTCTTCGTAAGCCTTTTGCAGTTTATCTGTCAATTCTCCCAGCTTGCCGCCATTGACAAAGCCACGATCAATTTTAGTTACCGGCATAAACTCACAGCGGGGTCCGCACAAAAACGCTTCATCTGCTTTTAAAGCAAATTCCTTATCAAAGGGACGCTCAATAATCTGTAAATCCAAATCCTTGGCAAGACGCTCCATCAGCAAACGACGAACAACATTCTTGTGAATAAAATTATTTTCCGGATGAGTCCACAGTACTCCGTCCTTATATACAAAGAAACTTGCTTCCGTACTTTCGGTAATTTTGCCGTCGCGTACAAACAGCGCATCAAAAGCGCGGCTAACGGTTGCTTTTTGCTTAGCTACAACCTCCGGCAGTCTGTTCAAAGTATTGACATCACAGCGAGACCAACGCTCGTCCTTTTCCGTAATAACATTTACGCCCTTAGCTCGTTTTTCAGCTAAGGCTGCGCGGTCAACAGGTACGGCAAACATAGTCAAGCGCGGTACAGAAGGCTCCGGATAGGCTAAGCCATAGGGAGCGCTGCCGCGGGTAATCTGCGTATAAATTTCGCAGTCCTGCATACCGGTAGCTTCAACAAGGCTTTCGTGAAATTCAACCAACTCTTCAATCATATATACGCCGGGAATTTTTACGGAAATAACCGAATCAAAAAGATTATTCATCAGTGGCAGCAGTGCAAAACAGCGTCCGTTATATACGGGCACCAATTCAAAAACGCCGTCACCAAAATTATGGCCGCGGTCGTTGACATCTACAAAAGCTTCCTCCATAGGCATAATTTCGCCGTCGATAAGCACTAAGTTTTCTTTAATTTCGCTCATTTTTCTTCCTCCATTTATTGTGCAAGCTATACATTAAGAATATTTTTCTTTTTCTTCACGATATGCAAGTAAAATCTTGTCTAAAATATTGTATAATAAATTAGTATCGTGACAATATGATTATTATACACCAAACAGATTGCTTTTGGCAAAAATTGTTCTGCGGTGCTTATCATAAAATATCATTTAAAGGAGTTCGTTTATGAGTCATTTACCAACTATTATCACCGACTTGGCGATGATTTTACTTGTCGCCGGTGTGACTACTATTTTGTTTAAAAAAATCAATCAGCCGCTGGTTTTAGGCTACATTATCGCCGGCTTTATCACCGGCCCCAATTTCGTTTTCTTTCCAACCGTTGCCGACAAGGTAAACGTGCAGGCGTGGTCGGAAATCGGCGTTATTTTCCTTCTTTTCGCTTTAGGCTTGGAATTCAGCTTTTATAAATTGAAAAAAGTTGGCAGTACAGCCTTTGTTTCTACAGCCATAATTATCTTCTGTATGATTTTCGTAGGCTACGGTGTGGGTCAACTGCTTGGCTGGAGCCACATGGACAGTATTTTTCTCGGCGGTATGCTTTCTATGTCCTCCACTGCCATAATCATCAAAGCCTTTGACGATTTGAATCTGCGCAGCAAAAGCTTCACCGAAGTTGTTTTCGGCGTATTGATAGTAGAAGATATCGCCGGCATTGCTATGATGGTTATTTTATCCACCATTGCGGTAGCTGCCAGCGGTATTTCCACCACGGAGCTGCTTATGAGCGTAGCACGCTTGGTTTTCTTTTTGGTATTATGGTTTGTATTGGGAATGTACCTTGTGCCCAGCTTTTTCAAACGCGCCAACAAGCTGATGAATGACGAGACTTTGGTAGTTATCTCTATCGGTCTTTGCTTAGGTATGGTATTTATTGCTACTCAATTAGGATTTTCTTCCGCTTTAGGCGCTTTTATTATGGGCTCTTTGATTGCTGAAGCTCCCAACGCCGAGCATATCGAGCATTTAATCGCGCCTATCAAAAACCTTTTCGGCGCTGTCTTTTTCGTTTCCGTCGGCATGATGGTTAATCCTGCGCTTTTAGCTAACTACGCCGTACCGGTAATGGTACTGGTAGCCACAACTATTCTTGGTCAAATGTTTTTTGCAACCTGCGGTATACTGGCTGCCGGTCAAAAGCTAAAAACTGCCGTGCTCTGCGGCTTCAGCTTAACTCAAATTGGTGAATTTTCCTTTATTTTGGCATCTTTAGGCACAAGTTTAGGCGTAACCAGTGATTTTCTCTATCCCATTATCGTAGCCGTATCGGTTATCACCACCTTTACTACGCCCTTTTTCATCAACGCCGCCGAGCCAGCTTACGCTAAGCTGGAGGTTACTTTACCGCAGCGTTTTCTCAACTGGCTGGAGCGATATACTGCCAACAACGACAGCAAAGACGACCAAGACTGGAAAAATTATCTGCAAATTTATATTTTACACCTAGTAATTTATTCCACGCTGCTGTTAGCTATTATTTTAGGAGCAACACTTTATCTGCTGCCCTATTTGCAAAACACTTTACAGCTTATTTACGCTAATTGGCTGGCTGCCGGTATAACTATTTTATTCATGGCGCCTATTTTACGCGCCATCCTAATCAATCATGCCGAAAACACAGAACTGTTTGCCATTCTTTGGTTTAAAAGACGTGCTAACCATTTGCCGCTGTTAATTTTAGTTTTAGGCAAGGTTGTTAGCGCCACCATGGCTCTGTATTTTGTTATCCACAATATTATCGGTCTGCACGGACTTATCGCCTTTTTAGTTATGCTAGTTACTGCTTATTTAATCGCGTCCTCTGACTGGCTTATGGGCGAATATCTGCGTATTGAATCGCGTTTTCTAGTAAATCTTAATGAAAAGCACATGCGTAAGCACCGCGAAATTGAAGGCGCGCAGAAAGCAGACCAAGGTAATTGGTTTGACGAAGAATTGCAGCTTGCTTGTTATCAAGTAGGCGACGACTCTCCTGTTATCGGTCAAACTATGAAAAAATTAGCTATGCGCCAATTATACGGCTGCAATGTTCTGCAAATTGAAACTGCTGCAGCAACTATCGATATGCCTGGCGGCGAGCAAATCATCACCAAGGGTTCCCGGCTTTTACTAATCGGCACAACGAGCCAGTTCAAAATTTTTGACGCCGCTATTATTCAGCTTAAGCTAAAAATACAGCGTTTAGAAGAAGCTAAAACACTACGTCAATTTATGCTGGACGGCAGCAAAACTAAACCTGAACAACAATTTAAGTCTGTCGCCATTACGATTGACAAGCATTCTCCTCTTTTAGGCGCTACCTTAAAGGCTGCTAATCTGCGTCACAAATGGAGCTGCTTAGTAATTGGTTTAGAACGCGGTGCATTTACTATAACTAATCCCAACGTTGATTTGGTTTTTGAAAAAAATGACCTGCTGTGGATTTTAGGCAAGCAAAAAATGATTAACACCTTAATCAGAGAAGAAATTTTATAAAATTAAATTTTTCTTTGCTTACTTAATTATGCCCTGCCTGCGCAAATTCTTGATGCTTTCTTCCATTGTGAGCATACCTACGCGCGTCCCCGTCTGCAAAAACGAACGCAGCTGATAGCTTTTGCCTTCGCGAATTAAATTGCGCACAGCGTCCGTAGCTAACAGCAACTCAAAAGCCGCCACGCGGTCACAGCCATCCAGCCGCGGCAGTAATCGCTGACAGGCTACGGCTTGTAAGCATTCTGCCAGTTGACTGCGCACCTGCTGCTGATTTTCTGACTGCATATCTAAAATGCGGTTAATACTGCTGACTACGTCGCCAGTATGCAGCGTAGCTAAAACAAGATGACCTGTTTCTGCCGCAGCCAGAGCTATGCCTACGGTTTCGCTGTCTCGCAGCTCGCCGACCAAAATTACATCGGGATCTTCCCGCAGAGCGCTGCGCAAACCGCTGGCAAAGCTTTTAGTGTCTCCACCTATCTCCCTCTGATGAATCAATGCTTTACCAACAGGATAAAGATATTCAATTGGATCTTCTAAGGTCACTACATGAACAGCACGCGTGCTGTTCATTTTTTGTATTAGCGCAGCTAAAGTAGTGCTTTTACCACTGCCAGTGGGGCCGCCAATTAATACTAAGCCGTTGCTTAAATCGGTGACTTCACATAACGGGGTAGGCAAGCCTAAATCACTACATTTAGGTATTACGCGGTGTAGTAATCGAATAGCCAAAGCATATTGTCCCTGCTGCCGAAAAATATTAATGCGATACCGTTCCTGCTGCCAACTCCAAGCGCAATCCACTTCGCCATATTTTTCTAAATCTTCTATGGTAGTTGGCGGAAGTTGGGAAATAAATTGCTGTATTTGCTGCGTATTTATAACATCAGTATTTGCACCACAGCGCAAAAGCTGTAGGCTTCCCTGCAACCGTATAATAGGTGCAACGCCAACAGTTAAATGTAAATCAGAAGCTCCTTGGGCATGTGCTTCCTGCAAAAATTTATGTATCATTTGCTACTCTTCTTTCGTAATACCTACCCGCCATAATTCTGCTGCAGTAGTTTTTTCCGCCAGTACCTTGCTTACTCCATCCGCATAAAGACTGTGCCATCCTAAGCCTGCGCCATGACTTAAAAGTGCTGCTTTGCCAGCGTTGGCACTGATAAGCTCTCCCATATATTCGTCAATAGGCAAAAGCTCCTGTACTGCCAAACGACCATGATATCCGCTTCCACGGCAAAATGGGCAGCCTTTTCCACGCGTAAGCTGATAATTTTTACCGGCAGGCAGATTCAGATATTTCTGCTCTGTAGCTGTTGACTCATATTTCTCTGCACATTGAGGACAAATTCTGCGCACTAAACGCTGTGCTAAAACACCGCGCAAAGCGGCAGCTAATAAATAGGGTTCTACTCCCATATCCAACAGACGTGCAATCGCTCCCACAGCGCTGTTAGTATGCAGCGTGCTCAGAACCAAATGGCCGGTCAGCGCTGCCTGCACTGCCATAGAAGCCGTTTCTTTATCACGTATTTCGCCGACCATAATAATATCCGGGTCCTGCCGTACTAAAGCCCGCAGTCCTACGGCAAAATCCAAACCAGCCTTGCGGTTAACAGCTACTTGATTAACACCGTCAAGCTTATACTCCACCGGATCCTCTATAGTCACTAAATTTAATCCCTCTTTTTGTAAAAGCTGCAAGGTAGCATACAAAGTTGTAGTTTTACCGCTGCCGGTCGGTCCTGTAAGCAAAACCAAACCGTTAGCATAGGTATACATTTTTTGGTACAAAGTAAAATTTTCTGCACTCATGCCTAAATCTGCCAAACGCCACAGTCCTTGCTTTTGGTCCAATAAACGAATGGCTAGCTTTTCTCCTTTTATCGTAGGTAAAGTAGACAAACGCAAATCAATTACACGATTTTTATAAGTCAGCTGCCAGCGTCCATCCTGAGGCACACGCTTTTCTGCAATATCCATACCGCTCTGCACTTTACACTGAGCAAGTAAAGTGCTGTATGCACTCAACGGCAGGCGGCACAGCTCCTGCAATAAGCCGTCAATTCGTAAGCGAATCCTCACCTGCTCAGCTACAGGCTCTATGTGCATATCGCTGGCTCCCAATTCTACTGCCTGCTCTAAAAGTTGCTGCGCTAATCTGCCATTACTTGTCAATTCCATTTGTTCACCCCTTTTGCATCACTTATATATTAAAATTACTTTCTTATCCTTTATTTTATCAGAAAATTTTATAAAAGCAAGTTATTTCTGTTTTTTCTGATTTTTCGTTATTTTGTATTGCATTTTACTTTTATCAGGTTTACAATATGATTGATGCATCAAATAAATCATAAAGGAGTTCACCAAAATGTTCAGGCAAATTTCCAGCTATCTCTTATTAGTTGTTTTTTTATGCTTTAACAATAATTTACACGCGCAAGAAACTGCGCGTGATCCTTTTCATCAGCCTGTACAACAAGCTGTAACTCAACCAAAAATTGTCTATCAAGCAACACCAATCACGCCAAATTTGCGTATCCAAACTTATCAATTAAGCTATGCCCAAGCCAATGAGCTGCAGGAAACTCTTACACCGCTTTTCCAAGGTAAAATTAGCGTTGATAAAATTACTAACAGTATTCTTCTTCAAAGTACAGAAGAAGAACACGTCAAGCTCAAGGCTATGCTGCAAAAACTAGATATAGCAACTAAACAAGTAACTTTAGAAGCAAAAATCATTGCTTTAAATCAAGAATACAGTAAAAGTCTAGGCGTAAGCTGGAATTGGGATACCGTCCCCCAGCGCAGCAATTATAATGACAACGAAAATAATTCTGATAGTAAAAATACAGATAATAATTTCGGCGGCAGATTTAATTTTTGGCATGGCTATGCTTTTCACTTTAACGCTACGCTCAATGCACTCATAAGCAATGGTAAAGCCAAAATTCTAGCTAGGCCACACATTATTACCATTCCCGGACGCGAGGCAAGTATTTTTATTGGTGACCACATTCCTGTTCAAACGGAAAAGCACGACAGCAGCGGCACCTACACGGCTACGGAATATCTTGACGCCGGTATTAAGCTGCAATATACGCCGCTAATCAGTCAAGACGGTAAAATGGTTACAGCCAAGGTACATACGGAAGTGTCAACGCCGGTACTCATCAGCGAGCTGCGCAATTACCGCATCACCAGCCGCACAGCCGACACCAACGTGCGTATGTTCAGCGGTGAAACTTTAATTATAGGAGGACTAATTAACGAAGAAGAACAAAATACGCTGCAAAAAATACCTTTTTTAGGTGATTTGCCCCTTTTAGGAAATTTATTTCGTAATCGCACGAAAAAAAGCAGCAAGGTTGAAGTAATCCTGCTGCTTACGCCCCACATCACAGAAGCTGGAGCATCCCCGGCGATTCATGCATTATAAACGCACTGCACGCCACAATATTCAATTTTCACTGCTAAATTATCAGTAGATACACTATTCCGCCCAACAAAAACAAGCCTGCAAAATTATAATACAAAAACATGCGCAAATAATTTCCTGCCTGATAAGGATGCTCTGCTACAAAAAGCTTGTAGGATATAACGCTGGCCATGGAGGCAATCAGCGTTCCCAAGCCGCCAATATTCACGCCCAAAAGCAGTGCGTCGTTTTCGTTAGTTAAGCCTGCCAACAGCATCGCCGCAGGCACGTTGCTAATAAATTGACTTGCTGCCAAGCCCGCTAAATACGTTCCTTGAGCTGTGCCTAAAAGTGATTGCTGTATATAAACTGCTAAGCTGGTGCTGCTAATGTTTCCTATAAAAATAAAAAAACCGATAAAAGTAACAAGTAAACTGTAGTCAATTTGCACAAATAATCTGCGCCAACGAACAAGAATTGCCACTACCGTAATAGCTAAAGCCAGCGTTTTATCCAGCCAATGCAGCACTGCGCCAATATTCAACATTAAAAGCAATAACAGCACCGCCGTCTCCAAAAGAGGCGGCTTTTTTGCGTTAGGCAGCGTTAATTGCAGCTTAACATCTGCGCCGCGCCATATTAAAATACCCAAAAATATTATGGATAACAAGCCTGGCAACGCCATGACTGAAAAAAATTTTGACGCTGTATAACCATAATGAGCATAAAGAAAAAGGTTCTGCGGATTTCCCGGCGGTGTCACCATGGAGCCTAAATTAGCCGCCAAGGTCTGCAAAATTATCACCCGCGCCATATCCCGCTGCAGCTGCTTGCCAACAATCAACGCTAAAGGCACAAAGGTAATAAGCGCAACGTCATTAGTCACAAACATAGATGAGATGTAGGTAACGCTTATCAAGGCTAGCACTACTCCCCGCCAGCTGTTGCAGCAATGCAAAAGCTCCAGTGCCAACCAATCAAGAAAATGTGCGTTTTTTAATCCGGCGACTACCAGCATCAGACTAAAAAGTATACTCAGCACAGCGAAATCTATAGAATCCAAACTAGGCGTCTGCCACAGACTGGAAATTACAGCTAAAACAATAGCTGTACACAGCACTGTTTCACGCTTACAAAATTTTTTTAGTTTTATCAACACTTATCCTTCACTTCCCAATTATCGCTGGAGGCAGTAAACGCCAAACTATGCACCTCTTTAGCTCCATTTTGCAGCAGCACCCTTGCCGCTTCGGCCATAGTGCTGCCCGTAGTATAAATATCGTCGCACAAAAGTATCTTTTTCCCTTGCACTTTGGCTTTAGGATAAAGTGCAAAACAACCAGTCAATTCTTTGCGCCGTTCCAAAGGCTGCAATTCAAAAAGCGGTGCCGTATGACGCACGCGTAATAAAATATTATTGCTGTATTCGCCGCCTCGTTGATCCAAAAGCGGAGCAAAAATTTCTTCCGGCACATCAAAGCCGCGCTGTTGCCTGCGCTCCGAGCTGGCAGGTATACAAGTAATAATATCGTACTGACCAAGCCAGCGCAATTTAGCACCGGGTAAAGCGCTTTCCGCCTGTTCTCTTAATAATGGCAGTAAAGTGCTGTCGCCGGTAAATTTTATTTTATGCAATGCATCCTTCAAAACGCCGTCGTATTTGTATAGCAGCATAACGCTGCTCAAAACATCCTGCGGCATAGGCTCTGCCTGTCCCGCTAGAAATTCTTCTCTCGGCGTAAAACGTTCGTATTTTTGCAGCAAAAAGCTTTTGCGGCAGGTATCACATAAATACGCCGTATCTATAACCTCGCCGCAGACGGCGCAGCGACGCGGAAAAATTAACTCCTTGACTACTTGGGTATAATAAGCTATTTCCCGCAAATAATTTTTCAGCATCAAAAGACCTCCTGATTTTCCTGCAATCTTTCTGCCAATAAACTATGACGACGTCTAGTGCGATCATTTTCCACAGCCGTCAAAACTGCTCGCTTACTGCCGACAACTAAAACCTTTTGCTTAGCGCGAGTTACCGCAGTGTAAAGAAGATTACGCTGCAGCATAATATAGTGACTTGACACCATCAGTAAAATTACATAGGGATATTCGCTGCCCTGGGATTTATGCACGCTCATGGCGTAAGCCAGCTGTAATTCCTCACATTCGCCCTCACTGTAAGCAACAAAATCACCTTCGGCACGTTCAGGATAATCCACGGTAATGGTTTTGCCTTCAATTTTGTAGATACGGCCGATGTCGCCGTTAAAAACGTCCTTTTCATAATTATTGCGTATCTGCATGATTTTATCGCCCTCACGCAATACGCTGCCAGCAATATTTATTTCAGATTTTTTCGCGCTAGGCGGATTAATATACTGCTGTAAAATTTTATTCAAATTTTGCACACCGCAAGGGCCCTTATGCATGGGCGACAAAACCTGCACCTTGCGCCAATCGCCGTCCATGGTCATTTCTGCATATGTACGTGCCACAAATTCCGCAGCAATTTGCTCATCGCTAAATTCCTGCAACGCAAATTCACTGTTTACGCCCGCAATAAACTCCGGCATCTGTCCGTGATTGATTCTATGCGCATTAAGCACAATAGGACTTACTTCTGCCTGACGAAAAACGTTCTCTAGCCGCACTACAGGCATTTTTCCGGAACGAATTATATCCTTGAGCACCGACCCGGCGCCAACGGACGGCAGCTGATCCACGTCGCCGACAAAAATTAAGCGGCAGCCGCCGGGAACAGCCTTTAATAAATGATACGTTAAATTTATATCCAGCATGGAAGCTTCATCTATAATAATAGCCTCTGCATCCAGTGGCTCCTCATCATCTTTACCAAAGCATAAACCGTCGCCGGTCGGCTGATACTCTAATAAACGATGCACAGTCAGCGCCGGATGTCCTGCCGAATCTGCCAGTCTGCGTGCCGCACGCCCGGTAGGCGCAGCCAAAAGAATGCGGCAGCCTGCTTTTTCTAATACATTTAAAATTCCTTTTACTACCGTTGTCTTACCAGTGCCTGGCCCGCCGGTCAAAACGAAAACACCGTGCTCTAAGCTGGAATAAATCGCCTGTCTTTGGGCTTCTGCCAACTTAATGCCAGCCTCGCGTTCCCACGCCGCAATAACCGTATCAGCGTTCACCCGCGTAATTGGTTTCGCTTGATCGCGTAAATACAATAACCTTCTAGCCGTCTGCACCTCGGCGCGATAAAGATATTCAGGATAAATAAAACGCACGCCGCCCACATCTTCCAAACGCAGACGGTCATTGTCCAAAAGCTCGTTGAAAACCTGCTGCACAGCTTCTCTATCCACTACTAAAACGCGAGCCGTTTCCCGCACCAAAAGTTCTTCCGGCACGCAGGTATGCCCTGCTCCGGCAGCCGACGTCAAAGCGTAGCTGATTCCTGCAACTAAACGTTCCTTACAGTCATGTTCCAAGCCCATAGCCATGGCAATTCTGTCGGCAGTTTTAAAGCCAATACCTTCGATATCGTTCACCAAGCTGTAAGGATTTTCTTTCAAACGAGTTATCGCCGTATTTCCGTAAACGGCCTGTAATTTTGCTGCATAACCGCTGCTTACACCGTTGGCTTCTAAAAAAATCATCAATTCTCGCAAGCCGGATAAAGCTTGGTATTTTTCCGCAATAGCCGCCGCTTTTTTCGCGCTGATGCCTTTGACCTTTGCCAGTCTTTCAGGATATTGCTCTAAAACTGTTAACGTATCCGCGCCAAACATTTCTACAATACGCGCAGCCATTACCGCGCCAATGCCTGGCAAAGCTCCCGAAGCCAAAAAACGCTCTATGCCTGCCGCAGAAGTTGGCTTGACTACCTGCAAAAAAGCAGCATTAAACTGCTGCCCAAAACGGGCATGCTCCACCCAGTCGCCCTCCGCGCTTATTTGTTCGCCCATATAAGGCGCAGTGCCGTGGTACACAACCGTAAATTTTCCTAGACTTTTATTTTCTACGCGCAGTACGCTGTACATACCGTCATCACTTTGAAAAACAATATCAGCTATAATGCCTTCCAGCTTTTCCATAGCTTCACCACCAAAATATTTTTAGCTCTATGCGAAAGTGTGTTTCATAATTATGTTTATATTATAGCATGAAAAGCCTTTCTGCGGGAGTATTTCCCTTTACAAGAGTTATTATTTTCGCTATAATAAAATATATAACTAATTTTTCTTACTGCATGACAAGAAAACAACAGTAAGCTTTATTATTATTTCAGGGGTGTAATTGTGAAACAAAAAAATTTTATTGGTAAACTAATTGCCATTGATATGTATAACTGCGGCACGGAAGAAATCACTAGTCCCGTTACCGCCGAAGAATTGCTGCGCCAAGGCTGTGATGAATTTTCTCTGAATTGCCAACAAATTATTTGCTGTCAGGACGACTGTCAAGATGAATATTCCCTCTTTGCCATCTGTAAGCAAGGACATGTAACATTGCACGTTTACCCCAAAATGGGCTTTATGACGGTAGATATTTTCAGCTGCTTTAAGGAAGCGGAACCGGCAGCTTTCGCCAGCTATCTACGTTTAGCCTTTGACGCTGACAAATCAAAAATTACTCTTTTAGACCGCGGTGATTTTGGCTGCCAAAACGATATGAAGCCTACTCGTCGTTCCAAAATTAAATTTATTCGCCGCACTAAAAACGTAACACAGAACGTCAGCGATAGACTTAAAAAAATGATGATGAAGCCTCGTTCTTTGTAACTAACGTATAACGCAAGCTGCCAGAATCTTGGCAGCTTTTTTCTATCAACCTTTAGGGAGGACTCTGACATGAAATATCTTATGTGGGATGTGGACGGTACGCTGGTACTCACAGGCGGAGCTGGTAAGGATGCTATGGTTAAGGTCATCAAAGATTATTATTTTCTTGATGCTTTTGATTTTACTTACAGTCTGGCAGGCCGCACTGATTCTGACATTATTAAATCTACAGTCACCCGCCTACGCGGACGCTGCAGCAGCGCGGAAGCCGCCGGGCTGTTAATTCGCTATCACATGGAGCTGCCTAAACAACTACCGCTGCACCAAGGCAAAATTATGAAAAACGTAGAAAAAACCTTGGCTTATTTTAACCAACCTAATAGTCAATATCTTAACTGCCTGCTTACAGGCAATACCCGCAGCGGCGCGCAGTCCAAACTGGCTTATTACGGACTGGATAAATATTTTTCCTTTGACCACAGCGTTTTCGGCGAGGTAAGCGAAAACCGCGAAGAACTGGCTCGCATTGCTTTTTCGCGTTTTTATCTCATGCACGAACAAAATTTTTCGTCTGAGCAAATGATTTTCATTGGCGATACGCCGAACGATGCTAAATGTGCTAAAGCAATCAACGCCCGTTGCCTAATTGTTTTAGACGGCTCCAGCTGTAAACGCGAGGACTTTGCCGAAGCTCAGCCTTGGAAAATAATCGATGCGCTTCCCGATGACCCACGAGATTTAGAAAAGCTTTTCGAAGAAGATTAAGTAAGAAAGCAGGTAACACATGCAATTTAAGAAAATAATCCTTACTTTTACCTTAGCAGCTGCCATGCAGCTTTTACTAACTGCTAGTGTCACTGCTTACAGCAATAGTGATTTAGCTGCCGTACAAAACGGTGCTGACTGCCCAGGCGGAGATCTTTCGGGAGCCGACCTTTCCGGCTTCAATCTTTCCGGCCGCGACTTTTCCGGCGCAGATTTTACGCAAGCCCGTTTAGACGGTACCAATTTAGATGGAGCCAAGCTGCACAGCGCTAATTTTCATAATGCCATTTTGCACCGTTCCAGCCTGCGCAATGCTGATTTAAGCAACGCAGATTTAGGCTATGCTCAAGCTACAAATGCAGATTTTACTAAAGCAAAATTAGTCAGTGCCCAGCTATATCGCTCGCAGCTGCAAGGCAGCAAGCTTTTAAATTCCAATTTACAATACAGCCAAATGCAGGAAGCGGTTTTAGATAATGTTCAGGCTGATTATGCTGATTTTAGCTATGCCAATTTGCCTTACAGCTGGCTGCGCAGCGCTAGCTTGCCCAATGCCTGCTTCTACGGCGCCAATATGTACAGCACGCATTTGCAAAAATCCGACTTAACTGCTGCTGATCTGCGCAGCGCTAAGCTTGGTTACAGCGATTTACAAAAAACTAAACTTAATAAAACCATGTTTGATAAAGCAATTTTAGAGCACGCCGATTTACGCGGAGCAGAAATGGAATATACCCAATTCGGCACAGCCTTTAAAGATAATGCTAAAATTGATAAATAAGCTTCAATAGCAAAACTAATTTCATACAAAAATTTTTCTTACGCAATGGATTATACATCTATTGCGTATTTTTTATTCTCTAGCCGCAAATGTGCCTTGCAGCAGCAAAACAGCGCAAACATTTCCGTTCGCCTGCCCTTTTATTTCAATTTTTTGCACTGTTAACAGCAGCTTTTCTATTTGCTTAAGCCAACGCAGTAAAGCAAAATAATTTCCTGTCACCTCCATTTTGATTACTGCCTTCTTTCTATCTTCAGATAAACACTGCAGCTGCTGAATTACTAAATTCTGTTTTTGCGCCAGCCTTTGCAACTTGTTCTGCGCCTGATTACTATCAGTTAATTGCCATAAGCTTTGCTGTAAATTGGCAAGCTCTTGGTATTTTTGCTTTTCATAAGCGGCATAATCAACGTGCTTATTAGCAAAATCAGTAACCTTTGCCAAAATTTCTGCTTGTTCCTGCCGCTTAGCCAACAACAACGTAATTTCCGTGTAGGCTGGCAGCGCCGTATGAACGCTAACCGTAAATATTATCAGCAAACCTACCGATAAAGCCAACACATTGCCGATAAAAAATTTTTTATGGCGCAGATTTTCTAAGATTTTTTGCGTACTTTCCATCTCATTTTTCCCTTAACTGCAAAGTAAAGACAGCCTTATCCTTCTCCTGCTGAATATTTTGCAACTTTACTTGCGAAAATTTTTGCGTATTCTCTAAATTCTCTACCAAATTATTTACAGCACTTGCTTCATAACAGTTGCCTGAAAGCTGCCATTCCTTTGTTTTAGCATCTCCGCGTAAAAGCTCCAGCCAGCAATTATTTTGTTTGCCAACCTGTTGACCAATATTGTTTATACTGTCACTAATATGACCGGCATTTAACTGCATATTTTTAGCCAAAATTTGTGAACGGCGCAGCTTGGCTTCGATTTTTTCAGCTTGCTCATAACGCTGCTGCCAGACCGAGTACTGTTCCAGCTGCTGCTTTGTATTTTGTAAATATTTTTGCGCCAATAAGAGGCCGCCTTGGGCGCTTCCGTAAATAGCTAGGGATAGCAACAAACAGCCTGCAAAAATTTTTTTCACATAATTTTTATCAGAATTGGTAACTAAAGTAACCTTTTGCCGCCACTGCTCCTTTTTATCCAGCAAGCTGCGATATTGAAAATTTTCTCCCTCATACCATTCCTTATGAGCATTTTCAATGGTTGTACCAAGCAAAATGGCCTGCAATTTTAAACATAAATTATTTGCTATGGCACAAACACTAGCAATTTGCTGTTTTTGCCAAGCCCAAAACTGTACATTGGAGACATCACTATCTGACTTTTTCATTACAAAAGCAGTAACAATATCGCGCTTTTCCCACGGTACAATCTGCTCCGCCTCCCACGCAACAGCCTGCAATATCTCGGCTTGAGACAAAGTTGGTAAGCTTAAATTTTCCTTTTGCACAAATGCTTCATCTAAAATCAACAGAGTATATGCCATATCTTTTATTCTTGTCCACACTAAAGCTTCACTCAAGTCCTGTTCCAGCTCCTGCCACCAAGCCAAATTATTCTCTGTCCATGGATTTTTCAAAACAACTTCCTTATGCCACATGCAGCAATCCTTTTGCCAATAGCCAAGCGCTAATTTATCAACCTTCAGCGAGATTAGCAGCAGCGGCTTGCCGCTCCGTAGCTGCCGCAAATAATAGCATTGCACCTTCTGCTTAATTTTTGTAAACGTATAATTATTTCTCATATTATACCTCCAAATTCATCACTAAAAAGTTTCTGTAAATAGTATTTTAAATACATAATCGCCAATACCACGCTAAAATATTTACTCCCCAAAAATAACAAAGCATTGCCGCCAAGCATAAAAAGGGACCAAAAGGCAGCGGCTGTCTGTCTTGTATCCTTTTGAATAATAACAAAATTGCCCCAAATATAGCTCCGCTGATAAAAGCCAGTAACAGGCACGCTAAACCCTGTTCCACACCCAACCACAAGCCTAAAACCGCCGCCAATTTCACATCACCCTCTCCCATGCCGCCGTGGCTTGTATAATAAATGACGAACATAATACCGCCTAAAATTAACGCTCCTTGAACAGAAAAAAGCACAAAATGAAAATAATAAGCACGCAGCAAGCCTACACATGCCAAAAATAGATTCACATTGTCATATAAAAGCATACTTTTATAATCTGTATAGCTGTGATACATTAAACAAGTTATAAATAACAAAGCAAATACACTGGACACAATCTGGCTCCTTTCTACAAAACAAAAGGCTCCTGTACTACAAACTGCAATACAGGAGCCAAAAGCTCGTAACAATTTTCTTTTGTTGAGTATAGTATAACTTACAAAATAAACTCTGTCAAATTTTTAAAATTTGCTTACCAATTCAAATCTTCAACATCTTGACGACCGCGGCCAGTCAAAGCGTCCAACATAATACGCTGCTCAATTTGAGCGGCCAGCTTCTTGGTAAATTTAACAGTATCAGGATTTACGGACATACTGTCAATGCCGCTCTTAATGAGGAATTCGCAGAATTCAGGATATACACTGGGAGCTTGACCGCAGATAGAAACGGTCTTGCCGCCCTTGTGAGCAACCTCGATAAGGTGACGGATAGCGCGGCGAACAGCCAAATTGCGCTCGTCATAAATGTGGGATACGGTATCGTTATCACGGTCGCAGCCCAGTACCAGCATGGTAAGGTCGTTGGAACCGATGGAATAACCGTCAACAAATTGGTTGAATTGGTCAGCCAAGATAATATTGGAAGGAATTTCAGCCATCAGCCAAACCTTAAAGTCTTTGCCACGGCGCAGACCGCAGTCAGCCATAATAGCAACAACCTTTTCACATTCTTCTACGTTGCGGCAGAACGGAATCATAACGTTTAAATTTTTCAGGCCAAACTCTTCGCGTACTTTGCGAACAGCCATGCATTCCAATTTGAACGCTTCAATATATTTAGGATCGTAGTAACGGGAAGCACCGCGCCAGCCTAAGAGAGCTGAAGGCTCATAAGGCTCAAATTCGTCGCCGCCTTTCAAATCGCGATATTCGCTGGATTTGAAATCGGAGAAGCGCAGAGTAACCGGTCTCGGAGCCATAGCCTGGCAAACTTGGCGAATGCCTTCAGCCAGTTGATCAACAACCTTTTCCGGTTGACCAATCTTGATGAGATACAGCGGATGCTCATGAATATAGGTAGTCCAAATGAACTCCTCGCGCATCAGGCCAATACCATCGCAAGGCAGAGTGCTGTATTTTTCAGCCAGCTCGGGATCGCCAAGGTTCATATAAATCTTGGTACCAGTCGGCGGGAAATATTCTGCAGCAGCTACTACTTGTTGAGCAGCAGGCTGTTCTGCTTTAGGTTCTTCAATAATGCCTTCATATACTACGCCATGAGTTGCGTCGATAGTTACATCAATACCATCAGGAATAGTGGTAGTAGCAGCCTCGCCGCGGCTCTTAGTGCCAACGATGCAAGGAATACCCAGCTCGCGGGAAACGATAGAAGCATGGCAGGTCATTCCGCCGCTATCAGTTACGATAGCTTTTGCTTTTTTCATAGCCGGAACCCAGTCAGGAGCGGTCATTTCAGTTACTAAAATTTCTCCTTCTTTAAATTCATCAATGTGGGAAGGATCCAGAATTACATGTACGCGGCCAGCAACATTACCGGGGCTGGCAGGCAAACCTTTTACAATAACCTTACGATCAGTAGTCACTTTTTTCTCCTCTTTCGGCGCACCGCCATTTTCTTTGTTGCGGCGGCTCCATACGGTTTCGGGACGAGCTTGCAGAATATAAACTTTGTTGTCGCGTTCGTCTACGCCCCACTCCATATCCATATAGCAGCCATAATGTGCTTCAATTTTTTTAGCGCAGGCAGCCAATTCTTTAATTTGAGTATCAGTCAGCTTTTGCTCGTTTTGCTCATCCAACGGAACCATTACTTCTTCGCAGTCGCCGTCAGCCTTGCGAATCAATTTAATATCTTGAGCATTAACGTTTTTCTCAATAATTTCGCCGCTGGCTTTATTTACAGTATAGTTATCAGGAGTTACAGTGCCTTGAACAACATACTCACCTAAGCCCCAAGCGCCTTCAATTAAAATGTTTTTGTCGTCGCCGGTAGCAACGTTCACAGTAAACATAACGCCTGCTGCTTTGGAAAATACCATCATTTGTACGGCAGCAGAAAGAGCTACGTCCAAATGGTCAAAGCCTTGTTTTTCGCGATAGTAAACAGCGCGGTCGGTAAAGCAGGAAGCATAGCATTCTTTAACCTTAGCTACGATAGTAGCAGCGCCTTTAACGTTCAAATAAGTATCCTGTTGACCGGCAAAGCTTGCGTCCGGCAAATCTTCGGCGGTAGCGCTGGAACGCACTGCAACGAAAGGATCAGCTTGGCCAACTTTTTTGCCCAGCTCTTCGTAAGCAACAGCAATCAGCTCTTGCAAATCCTGCGGCATTTCTTTATCCATAATTGCTTGGCGGATTTGCGCACAAACCTCGCGCAGTTGAGCGCTGTTATCAACATCTAAGCCTGCAATAAGATTTTTAATTTCGTCATACAAGCCGGTTTTCTCAAAGAAATATCTGTAAGCGCAGGCAGTAGTTGCAAAGCCATAAGGTACAGGTACATCCACATGAGAAGTCAATTCACCCAAGGAAGAGGATTTGCCGCCGGCAATCGCTACATCCTTTCTCTCCAACTGGTCAAACCACAGCAAAAATGCTTTTTCTTTTTCCATGATTTTTTAGCTCCTTTGAAAATACTACACTTAATACAAAGAACATCTTCAATATAGTGTATACTATATCACATTCGACAAGCATATTCAAGAGTAAAAGGAAAAAATTTTACTGCTTTTTCCATGAGATTCTCTGTCCTTGTTTATTTCATCAGACAATTCCTTTGCATAACGTTTTGCAGCAACAGGTACAGCTTTTTTGGAAGATTTTTTCATATTGGCGTTAGCTTTTATGTGTGTTCCATCAACAAATACAGCGTTGCAGTCAATAAAACCTACGTCAGCAGCTTCCAGCATAATCCAACGGAAAACATTTTCAACAGTCTCATCTTTGAATCTGTGCTTGAAGTTATAACTTACAGGGGATAGAAAAATATGTTGTTTGAAAACAATTTTAAATAAAACAACAGAGTCAATACTACGGCGCCAGTTGTCTTGACAATACAAATCTTCCACTAAATCATATATTTTACTGAAATCTATAGCTGTATCTATTTTTCTTAATACATAATCGGGCGGAATTAGTTCTCCCACATTAACAAACTCCAGTATATTGCGTTTATTTTTTTCTTTTACCAACATTTTTATCACTTTTGTTAATTATGTCAAAAAAGCCGCCTTTTGGAGACCTTCTTCGACAGACTGGCTTCCCGCTTGCAGGAAGTTTTTTATTGCAAGCCTAACACCCCTAAAACTCGAGAAACAGCATACCTTGTTAAATATTTTGTGGTGGATCTATACTAAAAAAGTAGACATATATTTGAAGTATTTGTTACAATAAACTAAACACAAAGAAGGAGGACTTTTATGGCTGCAAACAACTACAACAAATATGATGAAGAGTTTAAAAAA
>Ga0129309_1000374_pt1 | contig 36327 bp, 35 predicted proteins | sample L1105metagenome_FD_94439 | JGI IMG/M metagenome (GOLD analysis project Ga0129309, IMG submission 94439) | Ring-tailed lemur group fecal microbial communities from Wisconsin, USA - L1105 metagenome | ecosystem: Host-associated > Mammals > Digestive system > Large intestine > Fecal | place: USA...
AGCAGTCGGTGTCGATAGCGGTGAGGGTCCACCTGTTCCCATTCCGAACACAGTAGTTAAGCTCACTTGCGTCTACAATACTTAGCTGGTAACGGCTCGGGAAGATTGATAGTCGCCGACATAAGAATGTTACGAACGAAAGTTCGTAACTTATGCACCTTTAGCTCAGCTGGTAGAGCAACTGACTCTTAATCAGTGGGTCCAGGGTTCGAGTCCCTGAAGGTGTACCAAATAATGTAAAAAGAATAGGCGCTGTCCTATTCTTTTTATCTATATGGCTCGTTGGTCAAGCGGTCAAGACTCCGGCCTCTCACGCCGGCGACGGGGGTTCGATTCCCCCACGAGTCACCATTTTCAGCGCCGTTGAGGTGTTTGTTTTTGCGCCAATAGCTCAGTTGGTCAGAGCCACCGGCTCATAACCGGTCGGTCCGGGGTTCGAGTCCCTGTTGGCGCACCAAATAGGGGTGTGGTTCAATGGCAGAATAGGGGTCTCCAAAACCTTTGACGTGGGTTCGATTCCTACCACCCCTGCCAATAAGCTCAGTCGAAAGGCTGGGCTTATTTTTTTGTTAGCTTAAACGTCGAAACACAGCTTCAGGCAGATGTGCATTTTTACGGCGAAGAAATACAGTGCCAGTTTTTAGCACAGTCGTAGTTGATTGATTTGAAGAATTGTAAATTCGTCAGTATAGTATCGGTAGTATTTATCGTGTCGACGTCTGGTTTAATCAGTAATTTTCAACGCTTCTGCGGCGATATGCCGTAGGACTTTCGCCGACGAAGGCGTGAAAACAACGGCTGAAATAAAGCATATCGGAAAATCCCAGGCGCTCGCTTATCTCGCCGATAGAAAGCGCGGTTGAGCGCAGCAGCTTTTCCGCTTCCTCCATGCGTATGCGAGTGTGATACTGCTGCATCGTAATATTTTTTTCACGTTTGAACTGCGCCGCCATATGCTTGTAGCTCAGGAAGAAATGCCGCTCCAGAGATTTCGCTGAAAACGGTTTATTATAATTCTGCAGCAGAAAAGCTGCAATTTCATCCGCTTTGGAGATTTTTTTGGATGGTTCTTCTTTTTTTATTAATCCTGAAAGAAAGGCAAAAAATCTCGCATTCAGTTCCCACTTTGCGCGATTTCCGCCATGATGGAAAAAGTCAACCAGGTTTCTAAGCTGCGCAGAAAGCTTTTCATCGGCAATTGATTTAGGAAGGATTGCTGAATATTCCGCTCGTTCGTACTGGCGAAGAGGCTCGCTGCTTTCATTCAGCAACGGCGCAGTGCGGGGGTCGGTGATGAAATGTACAAAAAACCAGCTTGTTCCTTTTGGACATACCTTTTTTCCGAGATGTCGCAGCCCGCTTTTCAGAAAAAGCAGCCGTCCCGGAGTCACGCAATAATCTGTCTGGACCCCGTTATCCTCCTCGGTTACATTAATCTGACCGTCAGTAACATATATCATCACATTAAAGTCAACTATACGGTCGGTATGAAAAAACGGTTCGGCGGCAACACAAAAATCGCACCCACATACAACCGGCAGCGTCGAGTTATTCAGTATTATTTGATTCACGATAATCCTCCATGTTTACGTCATTTTTGATACGGTTTCAGCTGTTTAACAGGATTATAGTACATGTTCTGAATTTTGTCAAGAGCGTGGAGGCGGGCGCGCCCTGCGTTCCGCGGAGCGGAAAAGCAGGGCGGCGGCGAAGCCGCCGCATATGCGGAGCCGCCGCAGGCGGCGCAGCGCGCGCCCGCGCTGTGAAATAGCAGTAAGTGTGGAAATGCGGCGTTGTTTAAAGTGCGTGGTTTATGCCGGCAAGTTGAAAGCCGCGGAGTGAGCGATATTGTCAAACGCCGCGGCTTTCAATCTCCCTGCAGTTTTAATAGTACGGTGTAACGCCGCGTTTCCGCACTCCGCAGCAAAGGGCGCTCTGCGCTTTTGCGAGCTTGGTGCAGCGGGCGGGGGAGCGGGCGCACGTGCCGCGTTCCGCCTACGGCGGAACGCGGCGGCAGCGCGGCTTCGCCGCGCTGCTCCTGCGTTTTGCAAGCAAAACGCAGGACGTGCGCCCCGCTCCGCGAGCTTTTGCTTACCTTGCGTTATTGAACGGGGTTTAACCATGCGCGGGATTGCTGCGTTTTGCATGGCTTGGAATTATGTTTGCTAATGCCGCTGAGAATGCAGTATAGATGATATATCAAGCATTATTTCAGAATGGGCGTGCTTGAAATGAAATAAAGATATAAAACAACGAAAAAATGCTTAAAATAAGGAAATGCAACGCAAAGTAGCAGAAAAAAACGAAATGTAATTTCTGCTTGCTTGTAATGCAAAACAAGTTTTTCTATACTTGACGTATCAAAACAAGGAGGCAAAATTCTCTGCTCCTGCAATGGCAGTCGCATTTTGCTTCGCAAAACAAGGAGGATTCACATGACATTTGCAGAAAAATTGAAATCTATCCGCAAGCAGGCAGGATTGTCACAGGAGCAGTTGGCGGAGAAGCTTGGCGTATCAAGGCAGGCGGTTACGAAGTGGGAAACGGATGCAGGCATCCCCGATATCGAAAATATTATGGCTATTTCTGCCCTGTTTGCTCTTTCCATTGACGATCTGCTCTCTAATGAAAAGGATGCGAAAAAACCGGCAGAGTATCTTTTTGAGAGCGTCACAGAGTACGATATTGACGAGCCGAAACACTATGATATGAAGTTTGGCGGGACAAAGCAATTCTTACTGTCGGGCTATGAGGGCGAGAAAATCCGTGTCCGTCTGGTATCCAATACTCTTTCTACGCTTCAGAATGATTTTAAGGTAAAGATTGATGACATCCGAAAAAGGATTGATGTGGATGTAAAACGCAGGAATGGCGTATCCGAAGCGATGGCAAAGGAAGCGGTCAGTGTCTTCGTTCAAATCCCATCGCCCTATATCGAAAAAATCGAATGCGCGGTTAATGCGGAGAAAGTAGAGATCCACTCTCTGGAATGTGACAGCATAGAGCTTGATGTAAAGACCCCGAACATTGTTCTGGAGGATGTTTCGGGAACGGTGGAGATAGACTGCAATATTGACATGGAAGTGGTCTGCCATTCCTTAAAGGGCGAGGTGGCAATCAACCAAGTATCGGCAACCTCAAAAATCCATATTCCGGAGGACGCCGTCTTTACTGCCGTTACGAAAGGAATGGGAACAAGCATCTCTTATGAGAAAGACGGACGGCAGACGGAACGGTTTGACACGCCCGATGCAGAGAACATCATCGAACTGAATGGCATAAAGAGTGAACTTGTTATATGCACTTTTGGGGATGGGAAATATGGGACGATATAAATACCGACCTTTGCGTTTTTATGTCACTTGCTTTTTTAGCACATGGATATTCTGGATTCCCGCGGCAGTTATCAGCAAATTGCCAAATGATAATGGTATATCCTCTCTGCTGATGCTGTTTGGTTTAACTGCGCCTGCTGTCATTGCAGTCGTTACCGTACTAACTTCAGGGAGTAAGGCGTTAAAAGCCGATTTAAAAAGAAAGCTGTTAGGGTTTTACCGTATCAAGCCCTTCAGCATTCTGTCGGCGGTTGTCGGTTTTATGGCGATTATCGTAAGCTCTATCTTGCTTTCCTTATTGACAGGTCAGACCTTAGAGCAGTTTGCCTTTACAGAAGATTTTTCCTTTTCAATTGGCGGCACTTCTGCCCTGCTGACAATCCTGCTTGCGGCAGTTATTGAGGAAGTCGGCTGGCGGGGTTATGGTGAGGATTCCGTAGCGTTCTATTTCTCTTGGTTTACGGAATCGGTTATTTTTGGCTTTGTTTGGGCGTTATGGCATTTACCCCTTTTTTGGATTGAAGGTACATATCATTACGGGCTGAAAGAACTTGGCGTTGGATATATGTTAAATTTTTTGGTCAGCGTCATCCCACTGGGATTTCTGACAACATGGGTGTATGTAAAGAATAACCGCAGTATGCTTGCCTGCATACTATTTCATTTATTCGTAAATACTATGCAGGAAAAAATCGCCATGACTCCGCAGACAAAACGCGTGGAAACAATCGTTGTATTCATTGCAGCGGCGATTGTTGTGCTTACAAACAAAGAAATGTTCTTTGAAAAAGATCATATTGGAAACTTGTTGGATTACAAAGAAGAAAGGAAAATAAAAGAATGAGCAATTTAGAGAAAATCCAAAAAGAAATGAGGACGTTACAGATACCGTACATGGAGGCGGAGCGCGAGTATGACAAAGGATTTTATACGGATAAGATAATTATCCATATATAAGCGCATATTCTCCATTTTATTTTGCGAAAAAGCAGATTATAATACATATAGATTATAAATCAGTGATTAAAGGAGTTTTTGATATGAAAATTCAGAATCAGATAGGTGCAAAGGCGTTTATTTCCGGTAATGGCTTTATCCGGCGTTATCAGGAGCTTATCAGAGATGTTGTGATTCCGTATCAGTATGAGGTATTGCATGACAGAGCGGGCGCGGAAAAAAGCCATGTTGTTCAGAATTTTATAAACGCGGCAAAAGCTTTGCGCGGCGAGGATGTCGGTGATGGATTCTACGGTATGGTGTTTCAGGACAGCGACGCGGCAAAGTGGCTGGAAGCGGCAGCATATTCGCTGGCGATATTTCCCGACAAGGAGCTGGAGACGAAAGCGGACGAGCTTATTGAAGTAATTGCCGCAGCGCAGGACGAGGACGGCTACCTGAACACATATTTCACAATAAAGGATCGTGATAAACGCTGGAAAAACCTTCTGGAGGGACATGAGCTTTACTGTTCCGGTCATATGATGGAGGCTGCCGCCGCTTATTTTGAGGCTACGGGAAAAAGGCGGCTGCTTGACGTAATGCTGAAAAATGCAGAGCATATCTACAAGCATTTTATAACAGAAAAAGCCGAGGGTTATCCGGGACATCCTGAGGTAGAGCTTGCATTGCTGAAAATGTACCGAGTTTCGGGAAACAAGCATTGTCTGGAGCTTGCGGAACATTTTATCAATGTCCGTGGAGTTGATACAAAATTTTATCGTCGGGAAGCTGACGCGCGCGATTGGACGGTCTGGGGCAACAATCCAGACGACCTGAGCTATCAGCAGGCGTTTGCGCCGGTCCGCCAGCAATCGGACGCGGTCGGTCATAGTGTCCGCGCGGTTTATCTTTATACTGCAATGGCGGATATGGCGGGCGAAGAGGACGACAAGGCGCTTTCGGACGCATGCCGCCGTCTTTGGGAGAGCATTACCCGCCGCAGAATGTATGTTACGGGAGGGATCGGCTCGACAGGAATCGGCGAAGCGTTCACGGTTGACTACGACCTGCCGAACGACACCGCTTACGCCGAGACCTGCGCGTCAATAGGCTTGATGTTCTTTGCGTCAAGAATGCTGGAGAAAGAGCCTGACAGCGAATATGCCGATGTTATGGAAAGAGCGTTTTATAACACAGTTCTTGCGGGAATGCAGCTCGATGGAAAGAGATTTTTTTATGTAAATCCGCTTGAGGTTATTCCCGGAATTTCCGGCGTTGCCGCAACGCATTGGCACGACCGCCCGCAGCGCCCCGAATGGTTTACCTGCGCATGCTGTCCGCCAAATGTTGCAAGAACGGTTTCATCTATCGGAAAATATGCCTACGGCGAGAGTAAAACCGCCTGCTTCTGCCACCTGTATGCCGCCGGAACAGTCCGCTTTGAAAACGGGGTTGAGCTTAAATGTGAAACAAAATACCCCTACGGCTTTGCAATAAAATACACCATTTTAAAAGGAAATACAACACTTGCGGTAAGGATTCCCGGCTGGAGCCGCATTTTTGAAGTAAAAGTCAACGGCAGCTCCGCAGAATTTGTTAAAAAGAACGGATATGCTTACTTTGAGGGGCTTTGCGAGGGTGACGCCGTTGAAATTGCGCTTGAAGAGAACGCATTTTTCATTTATCCCAACCCGAAAATTGCCGAGAATACAGGCGCTGTCGCGGTTCAGCGCGGTCCGTTGGTGTATTGCTTTGAGGGTGTTGATAATGACGGCGATGTGCTTTCACTCCGCGCAGATACCGACAAGCCGATCGTTTGCGGCGATTATGACCCGAACCTGCTCGGCGGGACGGTAAAGCTGACCGTTGCGGGCAGCCGTACAAGCGAGTCAGACGCGCTTTATGGCAGAGAAAAACCTATTTTAACTCCTGCGCAGCTCACTGCTGTTCCATATTACGCATGGGGAAACCGCGGCGAAAATCAGATGCGCGTCTGGATAACAGAATAAATTCCGTAGATGAACTTTTAATACAAAAGGGGATTTCCCGCCATGGCAGAGTTATAAAAGGAACAGGAACCATTCACGCTTTTGGCGGAAAGAGAATATTATAATTGTTTGATGTAAAAATAAAAGCCGCTGCCGTACAAAAGCTATACGGCAGCGGCTTTTATTTTATGGAAGGATAAACTCCGAAGATGTCAAAGACTTAGTGCGGCGGCAAAGCGTGTCTGCCAGTATGTCGTAGAAATATCGGCTCTTTTCACAGATTCTCCGGGCGAAGGGCTGTATATCATCTCGTTTTCACCGACGTAAACTCCGCCGAATGACGCAGTTCCGCCCGGTTCCGCCGAGAAATAAACAATATCTCCGGGCTTTACATTGTCATAAGCTGTATTTTCACCCCATTGGATCTGTTCGCTTATCTGCCGCGGACAGTTTACATAGCCGTTTTCACGCAGGACGTAGTATATAAATCCGGAATTGTCAAAACCCTCTGAGGGAGAAGCTCCTCCGTCCGCAAACGGTATTCCGATAAGGCTTTCCGCCGTCTGAGCAATGGCGCTTGGATTGGAATCCGTAACGATAAGCGAGGTTTCGGGCGGACGTCCCGACGTTTCCTCCGTGCTGTCCTCGGTTAAAACAGGAGCAGTAGTCTGAAATAAGATGCTTGTGGTTGTCTGTGAGGATGCTTGAGTACGGCTTGATGATTCAGACGTATTTGCGCTTGTTTCCGTGGCTGCGGACGTGTTGCTGCAGCCTGACAGAATCAGCAGCGAAAGAATAAAGAGTAAGTATTTTTTCATTTTCATGTCCTCAACCTTGGTTTACATTTACATTATAGCGGGTTTCTCTCGGAAATGCAATGACATATTGGTTACAAATTATTACAATTCGGTAACATTTTCTTCGGAACAGTTACAGGCTGCAGTAATTCCGGCGATAGTGCAAAACGGGGGAGCGGGCGCGGCGCCGCAGCCTGCGCAGGGCAAAGCCCTGCGCAGGCATAGTGCGCGGGCGGCGTTTGCCGCCCGCGCACAGAGCCTTTGCCATTTGGCAAAGGCTCATGCGGCGCCGTGCCTTGTCCGCCGTTTTATGCCGTTACAGGCAGTACAGTCTGAACGCCCGCCGCTATCAGACCGTAAGCGTTCCGCCGCTGCCGATCTTCAGCAGGAGGATCTGCTCTTCGTGTCCGGTGACCGCATTGATATAGACAAGAACATTTTGTCCGCTGTCGCTTGTACATTTCACCTCGTAACAAAAGCGCTCGTTCTGTCCGCTTGAAGGAATTACGCAGAGCTTTGCGTCAAGCACATTGAGGCTTGCGGAAACAAGGCTTATTGCCTTTTCTTCAGAGATTTTTGGATCCGGAAGATCTCGGATAGTGTGGTTTGTGAGGTAGCCGCGCATATCGAACGAGATTATATCTCCGTTGTCGAGCGCAACGCCGACCTTGATCAGATCGGTATAGAGAGTAACGCCGTCCTGAACCGCAGCGAAATTCACTATACAAACTCCGCTCTGAACTTCATAATAGGTGTCCTCGGCATTTTTTATACCAATTTTTTCAAGATATTTTTTTGCAAGCTGCCGAGCTTCACCTGCAGTGACTGACTGCTGACCGATCTGTCTGTTGGAAATCATATATGAGAAATATCCGCCCGATTTTGTTACGGCGATAGTTGTATTTTCATTTTCAAACACGAACGACGGCATTTTTCCTGATTCCTCTCCGCTTTCAGAAAGGCTTACTCCGCCCGTAAGAGTCATGGCGCGCTTAAGAGCCTCGTCCTTTGACACTTCCTTTGCATCCTTTAGCATGAGAGGCTCTTTTTCCATGATGTGGTCGGAAAAAGGTCCGTCATATATCAGACTGGGGTAGCTGTTGTCCATAGATTCCATATCCTGAAAGCCGTCGGTTATTGTCGCGGGAGAATCTGCGGTAAGGCCTGCGGAAGCCTCGCTTGCACGGTAGAAACTGATCTTTCCGTTCTGTATCTGTTCTTCGACCTGCCACATGCTTCCGCTTAAATTCTGCGCGTATTTATAAAGGGAGGCGATGTTCGACTTTTCCTCGTCGGTGAGCTGCTCGCCCGCCGCGCATTTGTCCGCAAGCGATTTTGAATAATTGCCGACCTGTGAGAGAAAGCGATAGGTTTTTTCGAGATTAAGCTCCTCAATGGGAAGCTGGGAAAGCGCAGCCTTTGCGGTCGCAGCGTCGCTGCACAGCTTTCCCGAAAGGTTAGAGAGCATCGAAATGCTGTTGGTATACATTCCTTTTTCAAGGTTGTTTTTTATATTGTCCAGATTTAATGATAACTCCTCAATAGAGCGGAGATAGGTATATTCGAGATTTCTGCGTGCCTGCTGTTCGCGTCCGTAGCTTAGTCCCGTGGAAATAACCAAAGCTATGATAATTCCCAGAGAAAAGCTGATAATACGGACAAAGCCGCGTTTTGTTATTGTCATAATATCATTCCTTTCTTTTTCGGTATTTTAACCGCTTTCATCATTATTTTTGTGCAATTTTTTCTTAATATACTATTTCGTGTTTTAACAAAATGTGGTATAATATACTTGTATACGCATTTCTTTGCGAAAAATGGCAGGCGGGCGGGATGCGCCCTGCGTTTGAAAAGCAAAAGCAGGGCAGGCGGCGAGCGTAGCGAGCCGCAGTGCGGAATCTGTACTTTCTTCCGACGGCGGCGTTGCGGAAAGTGTGAAAGGGAAAAACATTGTAAAAGCCGCCGTGCGTTCCTTTTGGCCGAGTGCGTCGGTTCAGGTTCCGCCTGCGGCGGAACGCGCCTTTCTCCCTCTTTCTGCCCTCTCCCGTTCAGTTTAACGGCGCGTTTTCCGGGGATACTGCAGCTTCCCGCAAAATCGGCGCACTTTCTGCCCCACGGCAGCGCGGGCGCACGCGCCGCGTTCCGCGGCTGCGGCGGCTTCGCCGCCGCCCGTGCATTTGCTTCGCAAACTCACGGCGTGCGCCCGCTCCGCTTTTCGCACTAACCCAAAAATCCACACAAAAGAAAGGACGCCTTTTATGATATACCTCGACAATGCGGCAACGACCCGCCCGTGTGAAGCGGCAATAAACGCGGCTGCGGATAATATGCGGAACAATTTCGGAAACGCTTCATCACTGCATAAGGCGGGAATTGAAGCGGAGCGCGTTATAAAGGACGCAAAAAAAGCAATTCTTGACAGGCTTGGTCTTGAGGGAGAGCTTTTTTTCACTTCTGGCGCGACGGAGAGCAATAATACCGCCATTTTCGGCGCGGCGGGAGCGTACCGTCATAACGGAAGGAAAATCGTAACGACCGCTATGGAGCACCCCAGCGTGTCGGCGGCGGCTGACAGGCTCTGTGAAAACGGCTATGAAGCCGTGCGGCTCGCGCCAAAGGATTATGATAATTTCGAGCAGGCGGTTATCGACGCGGTTGACGAAAACACGCTGCTTGTAAGTGTTATGTGGGTGAACAACGAAACGGGCTTTGTGACCGATGTCGGCAAGATTTACGGCGGCGTGAAGCGGAAAAACCCGAAAACCCTTGTCCACGTTGACGCGGTTCAGGGCTTCTGCAAGCTTCCGTCGAAAGGGCTGAAAGCCGATTATATCAGTCTTTCGGCGCATAAGATCCACGGGATAAAGGGAATGGGCGCGCTTTACGCCGCAAAGGGAGTGCGGTTTGCGCCGCTTCTGTACGGCGGAGGTCAGCAGAAAAATCTCCGTTCGGGAACAGAACCCGTTGACCTTATCGCGGGATTTGCCGCAGCGGTAAGGGCTTACCCCGACTGTACCGCGCATTTCGCCGCGCTTAATGAAAGGCTCTGCGACGCGCTTTCCGAAATGGACAACGTAGCGATAAACAGCTATAACAATTCAAAAAATATCCTTAATTTCTCGGTTCGCGGAGTAAGAAGCGAAATAATGCTCCATTTTCTTGAGGAAAGCGGGATATATGTGTCGAGCGGCTCGGCTTGTTCGCGCGGAAAGACCAGCCACGTCCTTTCCGCATTCGGAGTAAGCGACAGCGACGCCGACAGCGCTATCCGGGCAAGCTTTTCGCCCGAAACGACCCCCGAAGAGATCGACGCTCTCGCGGACGGAATACGCCGCGGGATCGAGCGTTTCCGCAGATAAGAAAGGAAAAATTTATGCAGGAAGTTATAATGGTAAAATACGGCGAGATCGCACTTAAAGGTCTTAATAAGAACACTTTCGAGGATATGCTCGTAAAAAATATCCGCAGGCGGCTCCGCGCAGCGGGTGAATTTGAATATTCCCGACGCCAGTCAACAATTTTCGTCAGACCCATAAACGCCGACGCGGACATCGACCTTGCGATAAAGAAACTGAAGTGCATTTTCGGAATAGCCGCGATACAGCGTTCGGCGGTTCTGCCGACGGACTGGGAACAGGTAGTCACGCTCGGTCTGCCGTATCTTGAAGAGCCGCTCTCCGCCGCGCGCACATTCAAGGTCGAGGCGAAGCGCTCCGATAAATCATACCCCTTAAGAACTCCCGATATTCAGCGCGAGCTTGGCGCGGCGATACTCAGCGCGTATCCGCATCTCACAGTCGACGTCCATAACCCAGATGTGACGGTAATTCTGGAAATCCGCGACGGAAACGCCTATCTGAACGCCGAACGAATCATGGGACAGGGAGGAATGCCCGTCGGAAGCAGCGGCAATGCGCTTCTGCTTCTTTCGGGCGGGATTGACAGCCCCGTTGCCGCATACATGATGGCGAAGCGCGGACTTAACGTTGACGCAATTCACTTCCAAAGCCCGCCGTACACCTCCGAGCGCGCCTTGCTGAAGGTCGAGGAGCTTTGCGAAAAGCTCACGCCCTACTGCGGCGATATACGCTTCTACTGCGTTCCGTTTACAGAAATTCAGGAAGCTCTGCGCGATAACTGCCCCGAGGAATATTTTACCGTAATCATGCGTAGGCTTATGATGAAGATCGCGAATATCATCTGCGAAAAGCACGATTATAAGGCTCTGATAACGGGCGAAAGCGTCGGTCAGGTAGCAAGCCAGACGCTGATGGCGCTTGCCTGCACGGACAAGGCTTCCGACGTTCCCGTTTTTCGTCCCGTTATCGGAATGGACAAAAAGGAAATCATTGAGATAGCCCGCAGGATAGATACCTTTGAAACGTCGATACTCCCCTACGAGGACTGCTGCACCGTCTTTACGCCGAAGCACCCGCGCACGCGTCCCGTTCTTGCGGACGTTATCGCGGCGGAGGAAAGGTTCGACTTCTCGGAGCTTATCGCAAAGGCTGTCGAGGGGATAACCTACAAGGATTTCCGCAGCTGATATTTGTATTTTCTGCGAAAAAGTGAAAATTAAGCGAAAAATTTTGCTTTTTTGAAACAAAACGGCTTTATTTTCGGTTTTATTATGTGTAGGATGTTTTAAAAACACCTAAATAAGAGGTAATTTATTGCAAAATGGTTACAAAACTTGACAAAAAGGCAGAAAATGTAGTACAATTACTACTGGCAGACAAATTTTCCGCAGCCACGGCGGAAAGCTGCACGGGCGGGCTTCTTTCGGGGAGCATAACCGCAGTTGCAGGTTCGTCGGAGGTTTTCGGCTTCGGCGTGTGCAGCTATGCTAACGAAGCGAAAATGAAGCTGCTCGGAGTAAGGGCTGAAACGCTTGAAGCTTTCGGCGCGGTTAGCCGTCCGACCGCCGAGGAAATGGCGGCGGGGATACGCCGCGTAAGCGGCGCGGACTTCGGTCTGTCCACGACGGGCATTGCAGGACCGGGCGGCGGGACGGAAAGCGACCCCGTCGGAACGGTTTGGATAGGCTTTTCGTCGGAGGAAAAAACGTTTGCACGCAGATTTGTCTTTTCGGGAGAAATGTTCCCTAAGACAAAGGATAAAAGAGAAGCTATACGCCTTGAGGCGGTATATACAGCGCTTTCGCTTCTCGAAGAGGAGCTTTTGGCGCGAAAATAAAGGAATGTGATTATGGACTTTACAAAAAGACCGAGAAGCCGCAGAAGCGGCGATTATAAGCCTGCCGTGCATGAAAAACCGAAAAAGGCGGCTAAAACGGACGAGCCGGACGACGATTTTTCTCCCCGTCCTAAAAAGCCTCCGTTTTTTACGCGCGTTATCCGCGCGTTATTTCCCTGTAAGGGCGACGGCGCGGCGGAATCCATACGCAAAATCGTTTTTGACGTGGCGGTTGTCGCGTTGGTTATTACGGGAGGTTCGGTGCTGTACGACGTTATAACGCAGACAGTTCAGACGCAGATAGACGATAAAGTTATTGAAAATATTTACATTAACGGTTCGGTAGACCTCGACGACGCGCAGAGGCAGGAAATTTTACAGGAAAAGCCTCAGATCATGGAACAGATGATGGGTATTTACGAGGCGAATAAGGATACCGTAGGCTGGATACAGCTCGGCAGCGGCGAAAACGTTATAGTAAGCCTTCCTGTAATGCAGTCCGACGACAACGATTATTACCTGACCCACAATTTCAAGCGCGAGGAAATAAAGAGCGGCGCAGTTTTCGCCGATTACCGCAACGTTTTCGAGCCGGACAGGCTGTCCGGCAACACCATTCTGTACGGACACAATGTCTGGGACGGTTCAATGTTCGCAAAGCTTACGAGATATTACGACGCGACGATACACGGAGATTATTCCGACCGTCTCGGCTTCTACAAGGATCACCCGACGATTACCTTCAATACGCTCTATGAAGAGTCCGAATGGAAGGTGTTTGCGGCGGTATTGTTCAATACGCGCGAGGATCTCGGCGAGGTGTATCCTTACACACAGGTGATGGAATTTGGCGGAAAGGACGAGTTCAACAGCTTTATCCTTGATATTATGGACAGAAGTATTCTCTGGACAGACGTTGACCTTGAATACGGCGACAGCATCCTGACGCTTTCGACTTGTTATATGTACGGGGTTTACAGCGAGAGTACGCAGACGCGCTGCGTTGTATTTGCGAGAAAGGTTCGTCCCGGCGAGAGCGCGGAGGTTGACGTAAGCAAGGCGCAGCTTAACCCTGTTCCGCTTAAATTTACTTATCAGTATGAGAAAGAGGGCGGCGAGCGCTGGACGGGTAGAATATGGGATACGTCCAAGCTGCTTAGCTATGACAGGTGAACAGATGAAATTTGACGCGATTATTTTCGACCTTGACGGAACGCTGTGGGACAGTACCGAAACCGCGTGTGTGGTCTGGAATGAAGCTTTAGCTGAAATGGGTATTAATATCAGAATCACGACGGATGACATCCGCCGCGAGATGGGCAAGCCGCTTGATGTGATAATGGATGATATGGCTCCGGAGCTTTCTTCCGAAAAACAGGATGAGCTGTGCCGCAGGGTCTGCGATACAGAAAACCGCATTTTAAGCGAACGCGGCGGCAGGCTGTACCCGAATATTGAGAGAACTCTTGAGCTGCTGGGAAAAAGCTACCGCCTGTTTATCGTGAGCAACTGTCAGCAGGGATATATCGAGGCGTTTTTCGCAGCGCATAAGCTCGGACATTTATTCGAGGGACATTTGTGCCACGGGGACACCGGTTTGCCGAAAAGCGGGACAAACCGATTGCTAGCCGAGCGCTTCGCGCTGAAAAATCCGGTTTATATAGGAGATACGCAGGGCGACCTCAACGCTGCGGCCGAGGCAGGGATTCCGTTTATACATGCAGCTTACGGCTTTGGACAGGCGGATGGCGGAATAGGCTCGGCAGGAAGTCCGTCGGAGCTGCCGCTTTTGCTGGCTTCGATTGAGGAGAATTGAACATCTGCGCTTAAGGGCGCTTTGTGTTAAAAAGGTAATACAACGTTTTGCTGCACGATAAGCGGCAGAAAGGAAAGGACATTTATTATGAAGAAAATCAAACGTTTCGCCGCTATCGCAGCGGCAATTGCGATTGCTGCAAGCGTAACGGCGTGCGGCGAACAGCCTGCTTCTGAGGAAAGCGATTCCACTACCCCCGCTGTTTCGGCTTCGACCTCCGCGTCTTCCACGACAACCCCGAAGATCACTACAACTACCACAACTACCCTTCCTCCTCTTCCGGTTATGTCTCAGTATGAGGAAAAGTATACCGAAAATGAGGATCTCATCGGCTGGATAAAGGTTGACGGAACGCCTATTGACTATCCGGTCATGCAGGCGGAGGACAACGAATATTATCTGTACCGTGAATTTGACCTCACAGAAACCAAGAAAGGCTCTATATTTGCGGACAGCAAGTGTACGTTCACGAGCCGCACACGCCCCGCAAACACAATTCTCTACGGACATAACATTGCCGACGGTTCTATGTTCGCAAAGCTTACCGAATATTATCCGTGGAAGCACGGCGCGGCAACTCTCAGCCAGTATACGAACTACCCGACGGTACAGTTCGACACGATCTGGGAAGAGGGTACATATAAGATCTTTGCGGCAATCTATGTAAACACAATGGAGGAACACGGCGAAGTGTTCAAGTATTACAAGCAGAGAACTATCAGAAACGAAGGTCAGTTCTACGAATATATCGCAAAGATAATGGACAGAAGCGTTTTCTATACCGACGTTGACCTCGAATACGGCGACGAGCTGCTTACTCTTTCGACCTGCTATTATCCGCTCGGCAAGGAGGTTGACTCCCGCTTTGTAGTATTTGCGCGCCGTGTAAGAGAGGGCGAAAGCGCAGAGGTTGACACGTCAAAGGCATATATCAACACAAGTCCGCTTTACTTCGATTATTACTATAGAGTAAACGGCGGCTCGTGGGCAGGCAGAAAATGGGATACGTCCAAGGTCAAGGGCTTTGACGACTACCTCAAGGACTTCCCGAACAGCGGAGCGGCAGCGCCCACGATGTGATCTGAAAGGTCTTGATAGCAATGTCCGAATTTGAAAAAAAATCAAAGAGACCCGTCCGCCGCCGTCCTCAGCGCAAGAAAATGAACGGCTTCGAGCGGGTAATGAGCGGCATTTTCCCGTGGAAGGGCGATTCCGCGGGAGAAATTGTCCGTAAGATCATCTTTTTGGTGGCGATAATCGCGCTTGTTTACGCGGGCTTTGCCATGCTCGATTTCTATGTCTGGCGCGACAACCGCAACAACGAGGACGCGCAGTACTGGGCTGAGCAAAAACAGCTCAACGCCTCCGATGATAAGATAACCATTCTCCTGAAAGACGACGACAACTCATCTTCCGACAGCTCCGGCGAGGAGCAGGAGGTTGAGGTTCTTGCCGAATATGTCAAGTATTATGAGCAGAACAACGACTTTGTCGGCTGGATCTCGATGTATCCGTATATACAGTATCCGGTGGTTCAGGCGGACGACAATGAATATTATCTGAAGCATCTGTTTGACGGCAGCACTAATGCGAACGGCACGATTTTTGCCGATTATCAGGGTAAGATATCCGCGACGGAGATGCCGAACAATCTGCTGCTTTACGGACACAATCTTATTACGAACAACTATTTCCAGCCGCTCTCGAATTTCAGAAAGCAGGGAATAGATTTTCTTAAGAACAATTATCTTATCGAGTTCGACACGCTTTATAAGCGCAATCAGTACAAGATCTTCTCCATATTTCTCACTAACACGAAGGAGGAACACGGCGAGGTTTTCGATTACTGGAACAAGGTCTATTTCGATTCAAAGTCCGATTTTGACAGCTACATTGCCGAGTGCCTCGACAGAAGCTATTATTACACCGGCGTTGACCTCGAATACGGCGACGAGATAATAACCCTCTCGACCTGCGATTTCTCCATGTTCACGGATATGCGGCTGGTCGTTATGGCAAGAAAAGTGCGCGATAATGAAAGCCCCACGCTCGACCCGAACACGTTTATCGACAACAGCGGCTTTGATGAGAACGGTAATGTAAAGCGTAAAATGTTCGACGCGTATTACAAGCTGTATAACTGCGAATGGGCAGGCAGACAGTGGGATACGTCATATATAAAGGATTTTCAGGGTTAAAAAGAGATTTACGAAAGTGCAGGACAAAAGCTGAGAAAGGGTGATTGAATGGGAAAAGGTTCTTTGGCAAAAATATCCGCTGCGCTGGCGATAATAAGCCTGTATGTATACCTGTTCGGTATCATGGGGACTGTCGAAAGCCTTGACGAAAGTATTCCCGAAGAACAGCGCAAGCCTGTCGAAACAATTTCGACAACCGCGCCCGTATCTGAGACAACGACCGCGTCCGAGGAAGAAATGCTAACCGAAAGGGCGGTATACACTTACGCGACGCAGCTCAATGTCGCAAACGGGAAAAAGCCCGGACTTAATGACTATACCGCTACGGAGGCAATGCTTCTTGTGACGGAGGAGCCTGCTGCCGCAGCTTCAAAGGCTTCAAAAAGCACGAATGATTTTGAAATGGAAGCGGAGGATTTCGACTATACGACTCCTCTGCGCACAACGGAGATAACTACGACAACAACTCCGCCCGAAACAACCACGACGGCACAGACGACAGCTGTTACCACGAATACCACTACGACTCCCGCGCCTGTTACGACTACGGAGACGACAACAGCTCCGGAAACGACGACAACCGATTCCGAAACAACAACGCTCCCGCCTGAAACGACGACAACGACCGAAACGACCACAACGACTGCTGAGGAAACCTCGGCTGCAACCGATCCGCTTTCGTGGGGTGCTGATGAAACTGAAGCAACGGTTCAGGAAACCGTTCCCGGCGACGTCGGAACGCTTTCTGTTTACGCTGACGGACAGGTAGTAAGCGGCGACGCGGTTTCTATTGTGGCAAGGGCTGTAATGGGCGAGATAAGCGACGTTTTCGACGAAGAAGCGATAAAGGCGCAGGCGGTTGCGACCTACACCTACATAAAGTATTACAACGACAATGGAAGAAACGCCTATGCCGTTTTGAGCACTCCCACTGACAAGGTCACGGACTGCGTTTCGCAGGTTATCGGGAAAGCGCTGTATTATAACGGCGCAATGATTCAGGCGGTCTACTGCGCTTCGTCGGCAGGATATACCGCGTCGGCTATAAATGTCTGGGGCGTAAATTATCCGTATCTTATGAGCCAGCGCACCGATTTTGACGAGCTTTATGACATAAATTACGGGCGCAAGGCAACCTTTACGGCGGACGAAATGCGTTCGTATGTACTCCGCAACACGGGAATTGTGCTGAACGACGACCCGTCAAGCTGGTTTTCGATAACCTCCCGCGTTGACGGGAACTATGTCGGCGGAATGACTATCGGCGGACTGAGCTATTACACGAAGGACGGTAAAACCGTCGAAATAACAGGTCGTATCATGCGTGAAGTCATAATGGAATTCGACCTGCGCTCAGCGAGCTTCGATATTTCCTACGATCCCGCCTCCGCAACGTTCACATTCACGACCTACGGCTACGGTCACGGCTGCGGAATGAGCCAGCACGGCGCAAATATCCTTGCAAGCTACTATGGCTACACTTACGATCAGATACTCGCGTTCTATTATCCCGGAACGATTATTGCGTAAGAAAAAATGCAGAAAAATAACCCCTGCTTCGGCGGGGGTTATTTTGTTTGCCAGTATAAATCATAAAGCTGAAAACTTATGCGTGAAAAGCATTAATACTGCTTTGGAATATTCGTATTACTCCCAATCTTCAATAAGTGTCGGAAGCTTATCCTTGCTTATATTTTTTATGTCAAAAACGAAGGTTTTATTTATCGGAACAGGGTCGCTTCCGTCGTTAAAATATCCCGTTCCGCTGAAAATTACGGTAAGGGTTTCATTGCTTTTAACATCTACGGTGTAATCAAGCTTCGCGTAATTTTTATATTCGGCGGCGATGCTTGTTGCAAATGTACAAAGTTTGCCGTTTATTGCTCCGTATACTTCTCTTTCATTCAGGTTTTGCAAAGAAAAGCGGGTGCTGTTATGAAACTGCGGATAAGAAATGCAGTAGCCATCGGAAATAAGCTGTTGGGCTTGCTCATACTCCTCGTCGTTGCTAAAGGCTCCTATTCCGGAAATATCAGTGTATTCAAAATGATATGTATTGATAAAAGTGAGGAATGCCGCAAAGCATACAGCAGCCAGCGCAGCCAATGTTATTATAATTTTAAGCGCGATTTTTAAAGGTTTTGACATTTTGGTTCACCTCATCTGTTTATCAGAATTGCGTTTGGGAGATATTGTCTTATGTTGCAATGCCGTCCGCCTTAATCCGAAAAATCAATCAGCGTTTAGCGGAGCGCAGCTGCAATTTCTTTTGCCTGTTCGCTGTCTGCGGGATATACGCTGTAATTGCGCGAAGAAATCACGAAAAGGTACGAATCCTCGCCGCAGCGGTTCAGAAGAAGCAGATATTTTTCGCCGACCTCGGCGCAGTTTTTGGGAAGCACCGCCAGAAGCCACTTGTCCTTATCGCCGTTAGCTTTGAGGCGGTCGATGATATTGCATTTGTAGGTGGTGCGGTCGTCCGCAAAGTTATAATTTATCGAGTCGATCTCAACCTCGAGGATATATTCGGTCGCGCTTATTATTTCGGATAAATCATCCGAACGCGTGAAAGGCGTTCCGATCTCATCTTCGGGCTGAGCGCAGATAATTGCGCGGGTCTTAACGAAATCGGTAAAATCGGATAAGCTTTTCGCTTCGGTAAGCGCGCGTCCCTGAATTTTGGGGTCGATAAAGCCGCCGTTTTCATCAAGCTCGGCGAAAATCTGCGCGGCGGGATAATACAGGTCATAATCATAGAAAACCGAGCTATCTTTTTTGAGCGGCAGAAAATAGCTGCTGTTTGTTTTATATATCATGTCTGCGGATGTGAAACGGCTGCCGTCGGCGCATTCAAAAGTGCCTTTCGGCATTGTAATGCGGAAAGTTTCGGGCATTTTTTCGCCGCATATCACATTTTCGAGAGTAAATTCATATTCCCGCAGGTCTTCGCTGTCCGAAACAAGTCCGTCGCAGCGTGCGGAAACAACGGAGAAGCAGCCGTTTATCGCTTCGTTGAAATCCATATCCACAAGGTCATAGTATGCGAATGAATCCTCGTCGTAGGAATTATCGGCGTATTCGAGCGCAGGAGCGTTTGTTTCAACCGAAGTCTGCGCCGCTTCCCGCTTATTTGAACACGCGGCAAAAGAAGCCAAAACAGAAATTATAGCAATTATTCCAAGCGTTTTTTTCATAGTGATTTCCTCCTTAATATACCTGCTGCAAATGTCTTTTGTCTGCTGTTGTGAGCGTCGTTACTGTTGTTGAACCCTGACACATAACATTACTACTATTTGAAGAATGTCCCATCCAGCCCAATGCATGACCTATTTCATGAATTGTTGTTTTTTTGGTATAGGCAGTGTCTCTGTCCAAATCCAGAACAACCACAAGCACATCAGAAAATATGTAGCCATTTTTTTGTTAATGAACCATAGGTATAGGTGCCTTCTAAGGTTTTAGAATTGAAATAAGTCATTCCGGAATATCCGCTAAGGCTAGCTGCTGTTTTTCCTGTTTGCTCAGCTATTTCTTCAGCAGTTCCACCATAACAGCGTATATTTGCTTGACTAGAACTGTCAGTTATAGTCAGACCAATACCTGCATTTGTATTCCATTGTGTTTTTGCGGCAGAGACACAGGAGATGAATGTGGTAGAAAAAGACGAATTTAGCGGAAAACGATAAACTTTAGGTGTGCTGCTCCATCTTCCAATACTGGAACTGTCAGATTCCCAATAACTTAGTGTTCCCAAATTTACTGAGGACGATGTTAATGAAAAGGCGGTGACAGAAGCTGTAATACAAATTGATGCTGAAATAATAAGTCGTAAAATTTTTGGATACTTCATTTTTAATCCTTTCTGTATGGCGCATTAACGCGCGTTATATCCTTGTTGCTTAATTTAAAAGTCGGGTCGTGAACCCTGCGGTCAGAAAAAAACACCCCATTATTTTTGTAATAATCAAACAAACCACATCCTTTAATTATATAATATCACAACAATTTCAGCTTGTCAACACAAACTATCCATTTTATTAAAAATACTGCTTGACAATCGCGCGTGAATGTGATATACTACGAATGAAAACTTAACAGGGGAGCTTTGAAGAGGCTGAGAGGGAACAAAGTTATGTTCCGACCCAAAACCTGATTCGGATAATGCCGACGTAGGGAAATAGCACCTTTTTGCTTAAAGGATTTTTCAGCGTCATCGGCTCTGCCGGCGGCGCTTTTTGCTTTTTCCTTGTTAAGTTTGGGCGAATTTGCCCGAAGAAAGGAGAAAATCATGAAAAACAGCAGACTTAAAACACTCGCGGAGGCAGCGATAATGGTCGCCCTCGCAACCGTACTCAGCTATGTGCGGATAATGAAATTCCCGTGGGGCGGCTCGATAACGCTTCTGTCCATGCTCCCTATCGTAATTTTCAGTATCAGACACGGCGTTGTGAAAGGGCTTGAAACGGCGTTCGTTTTTGCGCTTATCCAGTTCGGACAGGGCGTCCTCGACGGGCTTTTCGGCTGGGGACTTACTCCCGTAGCGCTCGTTGCCTGCATTTTCCTCGATTACATTGCCGCTTTTACCGTGCTGGGACTGGCGGGAATGTTCAGAAAAAAGGGAATTCCCGGCTGGATCGGCGGAAGCGTTATCGCGGTAGTTCTTCGCTTCGTGTGCCATTATCTAAGCGGCGTACTTATCTGGGGCTCTTACGGCGAGCTTTGGAACGGACTTGTTATAAACGACCCGTACCTGTACAGCCTGCTCTATAACGGCGCGTATATGCTCCCCGAGCTTATATTCACCACGATAGGCGCGGTAGCCCTGCTTTCCGTTCCCGCACTTCGCAAGATAATTTCCGAGGACATTACAAAGTCCGTTTGATGGAATCACTGATTTAATCGGCGATTTCATAAATAAGTCACAACTGAATAATTTTGCCCCGTTATACCTAAAATCAGGTATAGCGGGGATTTTTTACGCGGATTTTACATGCCCGCTCTTTCCGAATTTACACCCGCGAAATAAAATATAGACATGGCGAAAGAAGAACGCCGGTAAAACAAACAATTCTATGCGAATAAATGCGCGAAGGCGCTGAACAAAAGGAGAAAAATTATGAAAAAACTGAAAGCTATTGCGGCGGGCGTATTATCAGCCGCACTTATCGTTGCGGCGGCAGGCTGCGGAAAAACCGAAAGCGGAACGGTCGCAACAGACGGCTCGACCTCTATGGAAAAGGTTATCGGCGCGCTCGGCGAGGCTTTTTCCGAAAAGAACAGCGATATACAGTTTACCTACAACCCCACCGGTTCCGGTTCGGGAATTACTGCGGTAAGCGAAGGACGCTGCGACATCGGACTTTCTTCCCGTGCGCTCAAGGATGAGGAAAAGGCGACTCTTACGGGGACGGTTCTTGCATACGACGGCATTGCGATTATCGTAAACCCCGCGAACACGATCGACGACCTCGATACCGAAACGATCGCCAAGATTTTCACGGGCGAGATTGTAAACTGGAGCGAGGTAGGCGGAAGCGACGGCGAAATTGTCCTTATCGGACGTGAAGCGGGAAGCGGAACGCGCGACGGCTTTGAATCCGTTACCGGCACGACGGACAATTGCAAATACCGTCAGGAGCTTACCTCCACCGGCGACGTTATCACAACAGTCGCAAGCAATCCCGGCGCGATAGGCTACGCATCCCTCGCGTCGATAAAGGACAGCGTAAAGGCGCTTACAGTCGGCGGAATCGCGCCCTCTGAGGAAACCGTAAAGGACGGCAGCTATACCGTTCAGCGTCCGTTCGTACTGGTTACCGTAACAGGAAAGGAGCTTTCCGCAGCGGCACAGAAATTCTTTGATTATGCGCTTTCCGCAGACGCAGCCGATGTAATAAGAGCGGCGGGCGCTGTTCCGGTTGTTTAAAAGAAGTAAATTTCGGTCAGACGCCGCGCAGGGTAATCCGTGCGCGGCATCGGCATAGGGCAGCACCGCACAATTAACGGCTAACGTCTTTGCCGCCCGCTCCGACATGAGGTCGGAATGTGAACGCCCCAAGTTCCGCACGGACGCGGAACAGACAAAGCGTTCACAAATGTTTAGCATATTTTCCGTAATCTTGCACGAAAACTCCTTGAAATACATCAAGTATTCCTGCGTCGTTTTCGTACAATCCTACGAAAAATCTGACTGTGCAATCGAACGACAATAATTGTGCGGTGCTGCCCGGAAAGGATCTGGAACAGTGAACAGACGAAAAGCCGTTGAAACGGCAATACACGGCGTATTCCTGATACTCGGACTTGTAACGGTCGCGGCGGTGCTTGTAATAACGATTTACCTCGTGATTTCAGGAATACCCGCAATAAGCAAAATAGGAATAGTTGATTTTCTGTTTAATTCCGAGTGGAAATCGACCGCCGCGGAACCATCCTACGGTATACTCGGGTTCCTGCTTACAAGCGTTTACGGCACGGCGGGAGCGATCGTTATCGGGACGCCGATAGGCTTCTTCACGGCGGTATTTCTCTCGAAGCTCGCCCCGAAAAAGCTCCGCACGGTCGCGGAGGAGGCGGTGAGCCTGCTCGCGGGCATACCCTCGGTAGTATACGGTCTGGTCGGAATGCTGGTGCTCGTCCCCGCGATAAGGGAAATTTTTGCGGTTCCCGACGGCGCGAGCCTGCTTGCGGCGATAATCGTACTGAGCGTAATGGTGCTTCCGTCCATAATAAAGGTGTCGCTCAACGCGCTCGACACCGTTCCGCGCGAATATGAGGAGGCTTCTCTTGCGCTCGGCGCAACGCCCGTTGAAACATATTTCCGCGTATCGGTAAAGGCGGCGCGCGACGGTATCGCCGCGGCGGTCGTTCTCGGAACGGGACGCGCTATCGGTGAAGCAATGGCGGTAATGATGGTTTCGGGAAACGCGCCCAATATGCCCTCGCTTTTCGAGAGCGTGCGTTTTCTGACAACAGCGGTCGCCAGCGAAATGTCATATTCGTCGGGACTTCAGCGGCAGGCTCTGTTCTCGATCGCTCTGGTGCTTTTCCTGTTTATCATGCTTATAAACGCCGTGCTTAACTTTTTCATGAAGCGCGGAGGGGAGAAATAAAATGAACGAAAAAGGAATTTCAAGAAAAAGGCGGCTGTACATTTTGGGGATGAAGGCGCTGATGGCGCTTTCTGCGGGAATAACGTTCCTGCTGGTACTTTTCATGATAGTTTACGTCATGTATAAGGGTATCCCGAACATATCGTGGGAGCTGCTTTCGACCGCGCCGAGCTATCTTTCGGACAGGATAGGTATTCTCCCCGACATTCTGAATACGCTTTACGTCATCCTCGCAGCGCTGGTAATCGTGCTGCCGCTCGGTACGGGCGCGGCGGTGTACCTTACAGAATACGCGAAGAACAAACGTCTTGTCGGCGTTATAGAATATGCGGCGGAAACGCTTTCGGGCATTCCGTCGGTAATATACGGTCTGGTCGGAATGCTGCTTTTCTGTCAGTTTTTCGGTTTAAAGACCTCGCTTATGGCGGGCGTTCTTACTCTTGTTATTATGAACCTGCCCACAATAATGCGGACAACGCAGGAAAGCCTCAAAACTGTTCCGCAGAGCTACCGCGAGGGCGCTTTCGGGCTTGGCGCGGGTAAATGGCGCGTTATACGGACAGTGGTTCTTCCGGGATGCGTCGACGGTATCATAACGGGCTGTATCCTCTCCACGGGACGTATTCTCGGCGAATCGGCGGCGCTTCTGTTTACGGCGGGCTTTGCCCATACGCTTAACGGGCTTATCAAAGGGCTTTCAAGCTCCGGCTGTACTCTTACGGTCGCGCTTTATGTATATGCAAAGGAGCAGGGCGAATTTGGCGTTGCGTTCGCAATAGCGGCAATACTTATGATAATGACCCTTATAATAAATCTTGCCGCAGACCTTGTCGGCAGATATTTCAAAAAAAGGAGAAGCCTATGAGCAGTATAATAACCGTCAAAGGTCTGAATCTGTATTACGGCGCGGCTCATGCGCTTAAAAATGTGAACATAGATATTGAAGAAAACAGCATAACCGCGCTTATAGGACCGTCCGGCTGCGGAAAGTCGACGTTCCTGAAAACGCTTAACCGCATGAACGACCTTATTCCGGGCGTGCGCATTGAGGGCGATATTCGCTATAACGGGATGGATATTTTCGGAAAAAACGTTGACGTAAATGAGCTTCGGCGGGAAATAGGCATGGTTTTCCAGAAGCCTAACCCTTTCCCGATGAGCATTTACGACAATATCGCCTACGGACCGCGCACGCACGGCATAAAGAACAAAGCGGCGCTTGATGAGATCGTAGAGGAGTCTCTTACGGGCGCGGCGATATGGGACGAAGTAAAGGACAGACTGAAAAAATCGGCGCTCGGACTTTCGGGCGGACAGCAGCAGCGTTTGTGCATTGCGCGCGCTCTGGCGGTAAAGCCGAAAATACTTCTGATGGATGAGCCGACAAGCGCGCTTGACCCTATTTCAACTTCTAAGATAGAAGACCTTGCAGTAGAGCTGAAAAAATGCTATACTATTGTTATAGTAACGCATAATATGCAGCAGGCTGTACGAATTTCGGACGATACGGCGTTTTTCCTACTCGGCGAGCTTATCGAATACGGAAATACGGAAAAAATGTTCTCAATGCCGCAGGATAAGCGCACGGAAGACTATATTACGGGAAGGTTCGGTTGATATGAGAAACAGGTTTGACGAACAGCTTGAGCTGCTTAACAGAAAGATGATAGAAATGGGCGCTCTCTGCGAAAGCGCTATCGCGTCCGCTTCAAAAGCGCTTATAGAGGGGAACTGCGACCTTGCGAAAAGAGTTTTTCCGGCAGACGATGAGATAGACCATCTTGAACATGACATTGAAACGATATGTCTGCGCCTGCTTTTACAGCAGCAGCCTGTCGCAAGCGATCTGCGCCAGATTTCCGCCGCGCTGAAGATGATAACCGATATGGAGCGTATCGGCGACCAGGCGGAGGACATCGCCGAGATAATAAAGTTCCTCGGCGGGCGGACGGGCGCCGAGTGCCTTGAAATAAAGGACATGGCGCTTTCGACGATAAAAATGGTCAACAACAGCGTCGAAGCGTATGTAAAGCGCGACACCGCGCTTGCTGAAGCGGTTATCGCCTCGGACGACACAGTCGACGCCTATTTTAATTCCGTGAAAAACTCGCTTATCGCGCTTATTGCGGCAAATCCCGCAGACGGCGAATATGCGATGGATCTGCTTATGATAGCGAAATATTTCGAACGTATCGGCGACCACGCCGTAAATATTGCGGAGTGGGTCGTTTTTGCCGTTACGGGAATACACAAGGGAGAAGCTGAGCTATGATTTGGTGCGTTGACGACGATGACGCTATAAGGGATATCGAAGTATATGCCCTTAAATCTACGGGATATGACGCGGAGGGATTTTCCTGCGCGTCGGATATGTTTTCCGCGCTTGGAGAGAAGCTGCCGCAGCTTGTGATACTGGATATAATGATGCCGGGCGAGGACGGCATAAACGTTCTCAAAAGGCTGCGCGGCGACCCGAAAACGAAGAATATCCCCGTTATAATGGCGACCGCGAAGGGTACGGAGATGGATACCATAGAAGCGCTGGATCTCGGCGCGGATGATTATCTCATAAAGCCGTTCGGCGTTATGGAGATGATATCGCGGGTAAAGGCGGTTTTGCGCCGCTGCATGCCTGCCGAGGAAAACACGGTCCTTACGGCGGGAAAAATCGTCCTCAGCGAAACAGAACGCACAGTCGCGGTAAACGGCAAAAAAACCGCGCTTACATATAAGGAATTTGAGCTTCTGCGCCTTTTCATGAAGCACAAGGGAACGGTTTTTTCGCGTGAAAGGCTGCTCTCCGAGGTGTGGGGGACGGATTACTTCGGCGAGACCCGAACTGTCGATATGCACATAAAGACCCTGCGGAAAAAACTGGGCGAATGCGGAAAATATATCGAAACGGTGATAAATGTCGGGTATCGCTTTGTTATCGGGGGCGATTAAATGGCAAAAAAGATATTCAGGTCAATTATTCTTGTATCATTTGCGGTCCTGCTTACGAGCATAGTGCTGATAATGGGCGTAATGTACGGCTATTTCTCACGGATAAGCGAGGGGCAGCTGAAAACCGAGCTTGAAATAGCGTCGGAGGGCGTTGCCGCCGGCGGAACGGACTACCTTTCGCAGATAAGCGGACAGGGAAGATTTACATGGATAGCCGCCGACGGGACCGTCATATTCGACAGCGCGGGCGCGACGGAAAATCACGCCGACCGTGAGGAGGTTATTCAGGCGCTCAGAAGCGGAGAGGGCAGCAGCTACCGCTATTCCTCGACCCTCACCGAAAAGACAGTATACCGCGCGAAACGGCTGTCCGACGGCACGGTTCTGCGTATTTCATCGTCGTACGTAACCGCGCTTTCTCTTGTAATGGGGATAGTTCAGCCGATAGCGGTGACGGTCGTTGCCGCGGTAATACTCTCGGCGGTGCTTTCTTCGCGGATTGCGAAAAAGATTGTGGAGCCGCTTAAAAAGCTCGACTTGGAAAATCCGCTTGAAAACGACTCTTACGAGGAGCTTGCGCCCGTTCTGGGCAGGCTTCGCGTTCAGCAGAAGCAAATAAGCAGCTACATTGCCGAGTTAAAACAAAAAAAGGAAGAGTTTGACCGGATCTCCGACAGCATGAGCGAGGGGCTTGTCCTTGTCGGGAAAAACGATAAAATAATAAGCATAAATAACGCGGCGCGGCGCATTTTCGGCTGTCCGGGCGACCCGACGGGCGAGAGCTTCCTGACGCTAGAGCACAGCGCGGAGATGAACCGCGCGTTTGAAACTGCGCTTTACGAAAAGCACAGCGAGTTCAAAAAGCAGCTCGGCGGGCTTGAATACCAGTTCGACCTGAGCGCGATAGAAACGGAGGGAGAAACGCTCGGCGTGGTTATCCTCGCGTTTGACATAACCGACCGTGAATTTGCGGAGCGCAACCGGCGCGAATTTACCGCGAACGTTTCGCATGAGCTGAAGACCCCGCTCCAGTCGATAATCGGCAGCGCCGAACTGCTTGAAAACGGTATGGTAAAGCCGGAGGACGCGGCGCGCTTCGTAAGCCATATCAGAACCGACGCGCAGCGCCTTCTTAATCTGATAAATGATACGATTCGTCTTTCGCAGCTTGACGAGAATACGCCTGCCGACGCGGAAAGCTTCCGCCTCTGTGATATTGCGCGGGATGTCTGCGAAAGTCTTGCGCCGGCCGCCGAGGAGAAGAACATTTCGCTAGGCAGTTCAGGCGGGGAAATACAGCTTGAGAGCGTTCGCAGATACGTTTACGAGATAATCTATAACCTCGCGGACAATGCGATAAAATACGGCAGAGAGGGCGGATTTGTGCGCATAGACATGACCGCCGACGGGAACCTCGCCGTTATAACCGTTTCGGACAACGGCGAGGGCATTGCGCCGGAGGATCAGAACCGCATTTTCGAGCGGTTTTACCGCGTGGACAAGAGCCATTCGCGCGCTTCGGGCGGAACGGGGCTGGGGCTTTCAATTGTCAAGCACAGCGTTCAGTACCTCGGCGGAACGGTCACGGTAAAGAGCGTAAAGGGCGAAGGCTCGGAGTTCACTGTAACGCTGCCGCTGCACAGATAATATGCTTTTCCTTTTAAATATATACAGCATACCCGCCGCGCGGAAGCACTTGCCTTTGCACGGCGGGTATGCTATAATTATTAAAAGAAATCAAAAGGGAGAAAACGCAATGGAAATGGGATTTTTTGAAGAACTTGAAAGAAAAATGTGGGAGGCGGCGAAAAACCGCGACAGCAGCGCTTTTTCGGCGGTCGTTGACGATAACGCGGTAATGGTCTGCGGCGGGTATCGCTGTTCGGGCGCGGATTACGCACGGATAATCGGCGAATTTGACTGCGCGGAATACAAGATAACGGGCTTTGAGGTCGTTTCGGAGGGCGAAAATTCGGCGCAGGTGCATTATATTATCGAAACCAAAGCGGCACTCCCCGAAAACAGCGACCTTGCGGGGAAATTCCACATTACGACGACGTGGGAGAAGCACGCGGGCGAATGGAAAGCCGTTTTCAACATGGATTCCCGAATAATGTAAACGTTTTACATTTTTAATGCTGAATTTGTTTAAAACGTTTTCGTCGAGAGAAAATTTTTGTGCAAATTGCGGATTGATAATCTTACCTTATTAAGTTATAATGAATGTGAAGCTGTAAATGGAACATTTTACGGCATTTTTCACAAAAATTTATGGAGGATACTCAAAATGAAATTAAGAAAAGTATTAGCAGGCGCTATGGCTGCGGCTGTAGCTGTATCTGCGATGGCAGTTTCCGCTTCGGCTTTTGCTGACAGCTACACAGCAACCCTCGGTTTTGCCGATGACTCATGGGCTGCTCAGGACTGGGCTACTACCTGTGAAATTACAGGCGACGGTACATACTCAATCACTTCCAACTGCCTCTTCGACGTTATTGACGAGGATACAGGCGAAGAGGTTAAGGAACCTGCGGCAGGCGCAGGCATCAAGGTAATGGTTATTGATATTGCAAACCTTGGCGCAGACCTCGGAATAAACGTTGCTCCCGATGACGCTTCCTCAGATGATGATTCCTGGAAGTATGCAACCGGCGACGTTAAGGTTACAGACGTAAAGCTGACGAGCGGCGATAAGGAATTTGCAATTGACCAGTCTAAGATTAAGGTTGGCGATACCGAAAGCAAGGGCAACCTTCGCATAGAAATTTTCAACGCTTACGGACCTACTGCTGTAAATGAAGCTTACGACGCTTCCGTTTCTCCTCTCGATCCCTCTACATTCGGCTTCCTCGCTGAGGATCAGTTCACAATCACATTCACTATTTCCGGTCTTAACGGCGCAGATGCTGCCGCTGATGAAGAAGTTGCAGACACCGAAGAAGATACTGCTGACGAAGATGTAACTGCTGACGACGCTGCTGATGACACTGCTGACGAAGATGTTGATGAAGCTCCCGCTGACGACGCTGATGAAGCTCCTGCTGACGAAGCTCCCGCTGCAGGCGATGTTGACGCTGCTACCGATTCTTCCAAGGGTTCTCCTGATACAGGCGTTGCTGACGTAGCTGCCGTTGCAGGTCTTGCAATCGTTGCTGCAGGCGCAGTTCTCGTATCCAAGAAGAGAAAGTAAGCCAATAGCTTAAAGATTAACGTCCGCTCCCGAATTTTTCGGGGGCGGCATTTTTATGTATAAAAACGATTTTTATTGACAAAGCTTTAAAAAATGGGTATAATAACGTTAGCGTTATTTCGGCGCGTTTATTCTCGGATAAGTCCTTAAAAAAGAGGTTTTTTATGAACATCACTCAAATGCAGGAGGAAATACTCCGCCTTAAAAAAGAAAACGATTTTTGCATTCTCGCGCATATTTATCAGAATCGTGAGATAGTCGAAATTGCTGATTACGTCGGCGATTCATTCGGACTGAGCCGCCAGGCGGCAAAAGCGCCGCAGAAAAACATTCTGATGTGCGGCGTTCGCTTTATGGCGGAAACGGTCAAGCTGCTTTCTCCCGAAAAGCGCGTTTATCTGAGCAACCCGACCGCGGGCTGTCCTATGGCTGAACAGCTCGATATTGACCTGCTCCGCGCGCTCAAGGCGCAGTATCCCGATTACACCGTCGCGGCGTATATCAACACTACGTCCGAGCTTAAAACCGAGTGCGACGTGTGCGTTACCTCCGCGTCGGCGGTCGATATTCTCCGCAAGGTCGAAAACAAGAACATTCTCTTTATTCCCGATATCAACCTCGGTCAGTTCGTTCAGAAGCAGCTTCCGGAGAAGAATTTCAAGCTCATCCAGGGCGGCTGTCCGACCCACGCGCGTATGTCGAAGCGCGATGTTGACAAGGCGCGCGCGCTTCACCCTAATGCGCTGCTGCTCGTTCACCCCGAATGTACCCCCGACGTCACCGAGAGCGCCGACTATATCGGCAGTACCACCGGAATCATGGATTTTGCAAAAAAATCCGACAAAAAAGAGTTCATTATAGGCACGGAAAACAGCATTGTTTCGCATTTGCAGTATGACTGTCCCGAAAAGAAGTTCTATCCGCTCTCTAAGGACTGCGTCTGTCACAATATGCGCGCCACAACGCTCCCTGAAGTGCTTGGCTGCCTGCGCGGCGAGGGAGAGGAGATAATTCTTTCCGATTATGTTATGGAAAATGCGCGCCGCTGTATCGACGAAATGCTTCGTCTTGGCTGATGAATCTCCCTTAAACCAAAAATGTAAATTATTTTTACTTTTATGCAATTAAAACGCTTGACAAGAACGGCAAAATTTGGTATAATGTGCTTGTCAAGCGTAAGTTATACTTACATATAAAAACAGGGAGGACAAAATGGTAACAATACGCGAGCTGAAAAAAAGCTACCAAAAATTCCGCGTTCTCGACGGACTGAACATGACTATAAATAAGGGCGATGTTTACGGCTTTCTCGGTAAAAACGGCTGCGGAAAGACCACGACGATGAACATTATCTGCAACATTATCCCAAAGGACGAGGGAGAAATTATCCTCGGCGAAAATCCCGGCGAAAAAATAAAAATAGGCTATCTGCCCGAAACACCCGCGCTTTTCGGCTACATGAACGGCTATGAATATCTTGAATATATCGCAGCCTGCGCGAAATATAAGGGCGACGCAAAGGCTCGTATCGCCGAGGTTTTAGATATAACGGGCATGACCGAGGGCGGGAAGCGGCGCATAAAGGGATATTCACGCGGAATGAACCAGCGGCTCGGAATTGCGGCGGCGATCTTCGACAATCCCGACCTAGTTATTCTTGACGAACCGACCTCCGCGCTCGACCCCGAGGGGCGCGCCGAGGTAATGACGATAATCCGCAATCTTTCCGCGACGGGCGCGACAATTCTGCTCTGTACGCACATTTTAAGCGACGTTGAGCGCGTTGCGAACCGTATCGGCATAATGAGCGGCGGGAAGCTGGCGATTGAGGACACCATTATAAATGTCGAAAATCGGTTCAGACACAATTCGGTTGAAATTTCGCTCGGCTCGCTTGATGAAAATGTACAAAATCTGCTTAAAGATGCGGATTTTGTTTCGGGCGCGGAATTTTTCCCCTCTTCGGGGCTTGCCGTGCTGGAAGTTGACGACCCCGACGAGGGCATTGTTAAAACAATGCGGCTTCTTTCGGAGAACAATATTTCCCCGTCAAAGCTTCAGGTCACCCGCCCCACCCTTGAACAGATATATATCAATACAGTTGGAGATGTGGGAGGTGAACGCGCATGAAAAACGGACTGAAAAAGGAATTTATGTACCTTTCGCGGACAATGCGGCTTTTCGGCGTTATATTGACGTTTGTACTTGTAGCGCTGTCCAGTCCCGTTATGATGAAAATTACCCAGCCGCTGATTGAACTGGCTGACCTGACCGACAGCAAAACGGGAATGTCAGACGGTCTGGCTGAACAGAGCGGTCTTGGTATTACGGTAAATATCGGCAGCAATACTTATGAAGATATGACGCTTATTGAGGGGCTTCGCCTTTTGAAAAACAGCTCTGTTGTTGCGGCTATGGGAACGAACGACATAGCGGGGACAGCGGTTCTTGTTATCATGTTTATTTTTATGGCACCATGCGGAAGCGAGCGGAAAAAGCGCTCGGTAATTATCCCGCGCTGCGCGGGACTTACGGGAAGGCTCTACGCTTCGCCGAAATTCGTGCTTTATCCCGCGTTGGTATTCGCTTGCGCGTTCTGCGGTGTACTGATAACCGCAGGAGTTTCGGTTGCGTTCTTCGGCGGTGAAATTGCAATAGGAAATCTGCTGCTTACCGCGCTGTCTGTTGCGGTATATGACGCTTTTGTCATTATTTTGCAGCTTACAATAGGAGTGTGTACGGGTCGACCCGGAATAGGCGTTATCTGCACGCTGATTGCGGTGTCATTTATTCCCCAGGTGCTTCAGGCAATGCGCGTTGACCGCTTTAATCCGTTTGCGCTGCCCTATGCCGCGCTGAACGTTCTTGCGGGCGAACCTGAAATGCTCAATATCTGGGTAAGTCTTGGCGTTACCGTTGTTCTCAGCGTTATACTGTATTTTACAACGCTGTTTGCGCTCTCCGCGACCGAAACCGACAATTCCGGCGGAGAACCGGTTCTTTAGAACGGACTGTCGCTGCCGCAACGCATATACTTCTTATACACAAAGTATTTAATGCTTTGAAATACATAGATCCTGCTAAAATCCAAATGCTTCGAACAGCGCTTATAAGCGCCGAGAAAGGAAAGTAAAATGAAAAAGAAGATTCTGTCTCTTGTTTTAACAGCAGCTTTGCTGCTGTCCGTGCCGGGCTGCTCAAAAAAGCCCGCCGAAACTACTACGCCGGCTGTCGAAACTGTTGTGACGGATGCTGAAACCACAACAACTGCGTCCGACGCTACAACGACAACTCCCGAAACGACGGTTTCCGAGGCGGCGGCAACCTCTCCGGAACGTGAATACACGGGTGAGGAATTGTACGACGGCGAGCTTACGCCTGCGGTCTGGAAGGTGACCGACCGGAAAAGCGGAAACAGCCTGTACATGATGGGAACGATTCACCTTATTCCGGACACGAAGGATATTGTTCCTCAGTATATGCTTGACATTTACGAAAACAGCGACGGTGTTGCGGTCGAATACGACGTAACGCGCCTTAGCGGCGACATGGTCGCGGCTATACAATACCTTTCGTATTATGTTCTTGATGACGGTTCTGCGATAACCGACCACATTTCGCAGGAAACCTACGAGCGTGCGAAAGCATATCTCACCGACGCCGGACTGTACCAGGAGGGGTTTGAAGCTTACAATTCCGCGTACTGGGAGAGCCTTGTTTCAAATGCCGCGCTGCTGAAGATCGAGGGAATGTCGGAGTCGGGAATTGACACGTACTTTATCGGACTTGCCAAAAATGACGGCAAGGAAGTGCGCGACATAGAACGGCTTGAAACGCAGATGGATGCACTTACGCTGCTTTCCGACGGTTATAACGAATACGCGATAAATTCGCTGCTTGACGATCTGGAAGAGGAAAATGGCTATGAGGAGTTTAAAGATTCGTTTCTGGAGCTTTACACCGCATGGGCGCAGGGAGATATCGACGTTTTCGGAACGATGGAGGATGCGGCAAGCGATGAAATTCCCGACGAATATGCCGATGAATATGCGGAATATAACCGCAGACTGTTAGACGAACGCAATATCGGAATGGCGGACGTCGCAGAGCAGTACATAAAAAACGGCGACAATATTTTCTATATGGTAGGCTTCGGACATTTCTGCGGCGACGGCAGCGTTATCGATCTGCTTGCACAGCGCGGATATACTGTTGAGAGAATTTATTGAGAAATTAGGGGACGCTCTGCGGGAGAGGGCGTCCCCTTTAATCTGTCATTTTGCTGTGTCTTAAACCGCAATAATTGCAAATTTCAGAATATTCCGCTCGGCTTCGCAAACAATAACGCTTGCGGAGTCTTGTTTTTTCAGCGTTAATTTCAAAAAAATATGACCGACAGCCGAAAATTACTTGACAATCCGCGAATAATAAGGTATTATAAAATATATATGTATGCGCATATATGACCTTTAAGAAGCGGAGGCGTGCCCTTGTATTTCGGCAGTGTAAAATTTTTCAAACATCTCATTATCGGCGTTGTGGCGCTGCTGATTATTATTCCCGTGACGCTCTGCATAATTTTCGGCGCGGAAAACAGTGGAAAGAGCCGCGAGATTGCAGCACTTGAAGAGCAAATCGCACAGCTGCGCGAAAGCGGCGCGGTTGACCCGTCCGACCCGAAAGCGCTGCTTGATCTTTACGAGAAATCGGATGAAAAGGAGGAGTTTCTCCGCCTTTTGAGCGAAAGCGACGCGGAGCTTTATGCTTCGTTCGTGAAGACCGTTCCCGCAATGAATATCTCAGATTATATATCGTATTCGGCTCCCGGTGAAACTACGGCGGCTCCATCCCAAAGCGAAGAAATAACGTCGGAGGAAAGCGCTGCGGTTACGGCTGCGCCCGAAACGACAGCCCCGTTTCGTACTACCTCTTACACCGAGCCTGCCGAATCTCCGTCAAGCTACACGGAACTGTATCCGGAACTTTACTGCTATGGCACAAGCGATATAATATACGACGCAGACGAGGATTACCTTTACCTTACATTTGACGACGGTCCGTCAAAATATACCGAAAATATTCTTTATTATCTTGATAAATACAACATAAAGGCGACGTTCTTCGTTGTCCCAAGCGGAAGCGACGAATGCAACCGTCTGCTTAAGAAGATCGCGGACGCGGGACACACTATCGGGATCCACTCCGCAAGCCATGTCTACAACGAGATCTATGCAAGCGTTGAAGCCTATCTTGAGGATTTCAAGACGGCTTACGACCGCGTATATAATGCAACAGGCATAAAGTGCGAGCTTTTCCGGTTTCCGGGCGGGAGCATAAACGATTATAACTGCTATGTACGAGACGAGATAATCGAGGAAATGACACGCAGAGGCTTTATTTATTTCGACTGGAATGTTGACAGCGAGGACGCGCTTGGCGCGACATGGACGCAGATGTATACCAATGTCCTGAGCGAGGTCGAGGGAAAGACCCGCGCGGTAATACTCATGCATGACCACAACGGAGGATACAATACAATTCTCGTCCTTGAGGATATTATAAAAGCGTTAATAAACGATGAACGGTGCTTCAAGTTCGGTCCGCTGACCAAAAACGTAAGACCGCTTCAGTTCTAATGAAAGGATTGTAAAAAATGGGAATTAAGGAAAACTTTTCACAGGCGGTGAGAGAGCTTACCGGAAACGGAAAGGATGAAAAGCACAGCGATAACAAGACGACCGTTGCGGGGATGCGCAGTGCGGTCGCTGCGGAGGACACCTCGGAGTTTATGTCTATAGGAGGCATTTCCGAGCCGGAAAAGCCCTCGGAAATGGACGAATTTGAGGAAATCGAGCGCCGCGCGGCACAGAGCGCAGAGGAATACAGCCGCCAGCAGTCCGCATTTGAGCAGACCTTCTCACATCCGGAGCAGTCCGAGCCGCAGCAGACTATTCCGCCGCGCAGCGAACCGCAGCAGGAAACCTCGTCATATTTTCAGCAGAGCGGCGCGCAGCAGGGCTATGGACAGAATTATAACGGCGCCGATCGTAGCTATAACAACGTTGAAAGTCAGCCGCAGCCGTCGTCGTTTACTACAGCGCCCTACCGTTCGGGAGCCGACGACAACGAAACGACTATCATCTCGAAGAACACCGTTATCGACGGAAATATACGCTCCTTTGCAAATATGAGCATCGACGGGAACATAAAGGGCAATGTTGAAACAACTAAGGACATTGACCTCAACGGAAAGGTAGTCGGCGACATTGCCTGCAACAACGCGAACATGAGAATCTCGCAGATACAGGGAAATATCCGCATGAAGGGCAACGCGTTCATGGAGCGCGACACGCTTCTTATAGGCGATCTTACATCTACATACGCCAATGTAAACGGCAAAATCAAGGGAAACCTTGGAATAACGGGCAAGGCTGAGCTTAAAAGCGACGCGGTAGTTTTCGGCGACATAAGCGCGTCAACCATAACCGTAAACGACGGCGCTATTATTCAGGGCTATGTAAGCACGACTTTCCTCAACAAGGAGGAGAGCAAGAACATTTTCCCCGACGCGATAACGATAGGGGAATAATCCGTATAATATGGGGCGGAGCTTGTTCCGCCCTTTGTCATTACGGCAGGAACAGCCACAAAAGGAAAGAATTATGAGTTGTAAAACAACAATTTTTGTGTTATAATAAACACACGCCGTTAGCCGAATTGAAAATCCGGACGGCTGAGTGTTTATTGAAACATATCCCGATTTACTCCGTAAACCGCGGCTGCGCCGTATGCAGGGCTGCGCCCTGCGGA